>Ga0172379_10001377_pt1 | contig 48721 bp, 58 predicted proteins | sample GrowelOW334metaG_FD_119756 | JGI IMG/M metagenome (GOLD analysis project Ga0172379, IMG submission 119756) | Groundwater microbial communities from an aquifer near a municipal landfill in Southern Ontario, Canada - Groundwater well OW334 metaG | ecosystem: Environmental > Aquatic > Deep...
CTCGAAAGAGAAGAGGTCGATTACATTCTTATCGGCGGTTTTGCAGTTGTTCTTTACGGGATGCCGAGATTCACTCAGGATTTAGACTTGTTTGTTAAGTCCAAAGAAGAAAATATTGTTAAACTTCAGAGTGCTCTTTTTTCGGTATTTCAAGATGAAAGTGTTTTTGAAATAACAAATTCGGAATTACAGAATTACCCGGTGATCCGCTACGGTTCCGATGAGGGTTTTTTTATTGATGTTTTGTCAAAAATTGGTGAGGCTTTTTCTTATGACGATTTATCGTTTAACGAAATGAAGATTGAAGGACATACAGTAAGAATAGCAACTGTAGATACTTTGTACCGGTTAAAAGAAAAAACGCTTCGTGCGATTGATCAAAATGATTTAATTTTTTTGAAGATGTTAAAAAAGAGAAACGATGGTAAAGAAGTTTAAAAGTTTTGAAGATGCCGATAGAGATTTGTGGAATTTTTCACCGGACTCATATTATTATAAGAGAATTGCCGGATTTTACCGACTAGCTTCTAAGCTTTCCCATTGCTCCAATGTTTCGGGAGTTTATAAATATAAAAGTCTCAAAGAGGCAAACGAGAATAGGTTAAGACAAAGTTTAGATATCAGTAAATAGTTAGTAAAAATATTCTATGCAAAAAGGCAAGAATATTTGTGCAATAAAAAAACAATGATTGAATGGGTGCATGAAGATGAATGGATGAATGTTTTTCATTCAGTCATACAGCAATTCAATCATGCAAATGATGATAACTAAGTTATTCGTTCAGGCTTTGCCAGTTTAGGCAATAGGCAGACTCCGCCGTGGTTGTCGGTTGTGTGGGATATGAAATTATAACTCAGCATAATCAAGTGAATATTTTTTGAGATTAGTTGCTTACAAAGGTGATGAATTGCAAGTTCAAAGTGGAAAGTATAAAGTTAAAAGGGAATTGGAACTGCAAAACAAAAATGATCTACCGCAGAAGAAAGACGTTCCTCAATAAAAACAAAGTTTTACAGATCAATATTAAAAAATACCCTGATCAACAAATCTCTACAAGAAGTTATCCTACCGAAATTTAAATCTAACAATGCGTCTGAATGAAAAATATTCTACCACTATAAAAGAAGCAGCCAAAAAGTATTTTGGGATGAATACAACTGTTTATCTTTTCGGGTCGAGAGTCGATGATTCAAAAAAAGGAGGGGATATTGACCTTTATATTGAGCCCGAGGGTAACGATGATCTACTTAAAAAAAAGCTGAAGATGCTGGCTGAACTGCATAAAATACTAGGCGAACAAAAAATTGATATTGTTATAAAAAGATCAGGTTCTTTGAGGTACATAGAAGAAGTAGCAAGGTCCGAGGGGAAACTACTTTGAAGAAAAGCAGCACTATACTTGAATCTGTTATAAATGAATGCAATAGCATGTGCAAAGGATGGATAGCGCTTATAAAAAGATAGAACCTTCTTTACCGATCACCTCCGAAAAAGTTTTTAATTTGGATGAATGGGAAGTTGAGCATATCGATCAGTATATTTTCCGCTTTTCAAAATTACATGATGCAATCGGGAACAAACTCCTTAAATCCGTCCTTACAGAACTAGGTGAAGAGGTTGCCAACAGATCAGCTATTGACATTTTTAACAGAATGGAGCAGCTTGGAATTATTTCCGATTATGATCTTTGGAAAGAATTTCGTGACATAAAAAATGAACTTGCTCACGACTATGAAGAAGATGAACATGAAGCCGCTGAAAAGATTAACTTGATCATCTCTAAAAAATCCGAACTCGAAAAATACCTTACTGACATTGTGAATTATTTGAATACAAAAAAAATAATTTAGTGTATTAATAATATAGAATATTGTTACTCGTCACTTGTTCTCCCTTTTTCAGCCAAAGTCTGATCCGCCTCTGGTGGATAATTTATTCCCTTTTTACTTAACACTATACACAAATACACGACTCCACAACTCATGAGAATGTGAGACTTTGGGAGGGAATGTCCCTCAACATCGCGTATGATGAATTATTTAATTACCACTGAGTAAAATTTAAAAAAGTTTTTAAATATTAATATGCAAAAGACATTACAAAAAATAAATGAACTAGTAGAAAAGAATATTATTAATGCCTATACTATTGCCGGGGGATGGCTCAATTCTATTATATAGAACCATCAGTTACGTACAACCTGGATTTGATTATCCACATTTCCGGTGAAGAAAATAATCTAAATCCTTTATCACCAATTTATAATTGGGCAGATGAGAATGGCTATATGACAGAAGGGGAGCACATCATCATTGAGGAGATGCCGGTTCAGTTTTTATTAGCTTATAACGAATTAGTTGAAGAGGCGTTACAGAATTGTGTTGGAATTACTATCTTCAATGAACGGACTTTTATTTTGAGCGCAGAATATGTAATGGCTATTATGTTGCAGACGGGGAGGATAACTGATAAAGAAAGACTTGCCAAATTTTTTATTGAAGCGGAGTTTAATAAGGTAAAATTTTTTGAGCTTGTAAAACGTTTCAGTTTAGAAGAAACGTATAAAAAATCCTATGGTGATAAGAATGGATAAAAACTACCTTTTACATGTTGCAGATTCCAAAATTGCTTATCATAAGAAGAAAGCAAAAATGTCCTATGAGGAGAAGGTAATGATTATTATTGAACTCCAAAAAGTAAAAGATGAATTTCAACGCAGCAACGGAAATAATCCAAAGCCGGGAAAAAACGTTTGGAGATTTCAACTCTAAGCCCCTCGGCTTCGCCCGGGAAGAGAACCTGGGGACAAGGAGGAGACTAGAGGACAATGAGAGATGTGTAGGATCGAATTCCCTTGACTTCGCTCGGGATGACGAATAGGAGCAAGATCACGAGCATGGGGTGATTCGCCGCGGCGAAGTTGAATTGACGAATGAGAATTGATAACTGAGAATTGAAATTGATAGTAAACCGATAAACCGGCTATAATGAAAATGACATGGCTTAATTTATATTTGTTTGTATTTACAAAAAAATTATTAGAAGGTAATTAAAATGGAAGCTATAAAAATTCGGAAAAGAATTAATTCTTCTTCTTTAACCATTAGTAATTTGGATAAGTTTAAAGGTAAAGATGTCGAGATTATAATAATAACTGAGCAAGAGTTGCTTGCTGAAAATAGTCCGGACAGGAAAGGTGCAAAAACTAAAAGTGTCGCCGGTATATTAGAACGGTATAAAGACCCATTAAAAAAAGCAAAAGAAGCAATTGCATGGGGATTGGCTGTAAATGGTAAATATGCAAATAGCTGATGCAAATGTTATTTTAAGATACTTACTAAAAGACGATAAAACCCAATTTGGTCAAGCTAAATTAATTTTAGAGAAAAATGGAATATTTATCCCTTTTGAAATTACCGCTGAGATTGTGTATGTGTTAGAAAAGGTTTATAACATTAGCAGGGAAGAGATTAGTAGCACACTAAGCATACTTTTTACCTATGACAATTTATCTTTTATAAATAAAAAAATAGTTCTAAAGGCTCTAGAATTTTACTCATCATATAAATTGGATTACGCCGATTCTCTCCTCTGTGCTTATAAAGCTATTGAGAATCATGAAATTTTTACTTTTGACAAAAGGCTTTTGAAAGTTTTAGATAGTATTTAGAATTAACCCATAGAGCGGTAAACCGCAAGTACAAAGTAAAAAGTGTAAAGTGACAACCGAAGAAAAGCTGGAAACATTAAAAAAAATATTTTGGGACTATAATACCGAAATGTTACCGCTCAATAAAATTGTGGCAGGCGATTTAAAGAGTATTGAAGAGTATGAACGGGCACTGCTCTTAAACCGCATGCTTGAACGGTTATCATGGTATGATCTTTTAGATATTCTAAGTCTCAAGACTCTAAAAGAATATCTGACAAAAGAAACAATTTCGAGAATTCGATTTATCGAATTAAGGAATAAATATGAATACTTACGAAGTGTACTATCGGGAGAACCTCTATCCTTTACAGGATGGGGTGATGCATATTATTCAAAAATTAAACACACCCTTTTTTCTAACAGGTGGTACAGCACTAAGCAGACACTACTTTAATCATCGTTTTTCGGATGATTTGGACCTATTTGTAAACGATTTTAACAAATTCCATGAACTGACAGATGAGATATTGATTTCGTTTAGTTCCAACAAACACGAAAAAACATTTCTTTTAGAGAAAGCTTCAATTAAGAGATATGAAAGTTTTTCTCAATTATTTGTATCGAAGACTTTAGAGCCTGAAATAAAATTAAAAATTGATCTTGTTAATGATGTGGCTCCACATTACGGCGATTTTGAGAAGAATGATAAGTTGGGACTAATTGACAGTTGGCGGAACATCTTATCAAATAAATTAACCGCGCTGTTTAGGTTTGAACCTAAAGATATTGCAGATATTTGGATAATTGCCCGAAATAAAAAATTAAATTGGAAATCAATCATTCAAGAGGCAAAGACAAAGGAAGCTGGAGTTGAACCGGAAGTAATCTTTAATATTCTTAAATCCTTTCCTGTTGGAGAGTTGAGTTTAATTAAATGGACGATAAAACCGGATTTTGATAAGATTAAAAATGATTTGAATATTATTGCAAACGATATCTTGTTTGGAAATGAAAATTCGTTGGCTGTGTGAGAGGGTGCCACTCGGCTTCGCCCGGGGAGAGGATGGAAGGATTGTAGGATTTCAGCCAGAGGCTGACAGGTGAGCCAGAGGCTCATCAGCAGAAGGCTGAGATGATTTTTTTTATTCGTCAACCTGTCCCGTGAATTCAGAGATTTTTACCCGCCTTTGGCGCGGATTATTTCACGGGATCGTCAATTCCGCTTGAGGGCGGACATGCTTGACATAAAAAATCCGTTGGCTAACTGATACATATCAATACCTAGCGCGGTAAATCGCATGGTTGATGGATGAGTTTTGATGGATGATGGAATTGCACCAAATCGCCCAAAATATCTTGACACAAAAAACAAAAAGTTAACTGTCGATACAATAGAATGAAATAAAATGAGCCTGGTTGTAGACGCTTCGATAATAATTGCTGTACTTACAAACGAAAAGAACAAGAGTAATTTGATAAGAGTAACAGTGGGAGAGGATCTATTAGCTCCCTCATCATTGCACCGGGAAATCGGGAATGCATTTTCCGCAATGTTTAAGAGAAATCGAATTACGCTCGAGCAGGCAAAAAAGCTATGGAATATTATTCCTTAATTCCTCTGCGTTTTCTGGAAGTAGATATATCCAAAGCTTTGGAAATTGCGTTTAATTATTCAATTTATGCTTATGATGCATATTTTCTTGAATGTTCAAGGAAAAATAATTCAGCGTTTATTACATTGGACGAAAGTTTAAAAGCAATAGCAAAGAAAATGAAAGTTAAGGTGATAGAGGTTTGATATGAAAACCTATACATATAGCGAGGCAAGACAAAAACTAACTGCATTATTTGAGATAGCTAAAAATGAAGGTAAAGTGCTTATTACCCGAAAAGATGGATCTGTATTTGAGCTAAAAGCGCTTTCGAGAAAACGTTCTCCTTTAGAAATTGAAGGTATTAATATTAAAATTAAGCGTGAAGAGATTATTGATTTACTAAAAGAAGTGCGTGAAAGGAAGATGGAAAAGAGATGGGTAACAAGTAAAAAGTGACAAGTATCAAGTTGAAAGATTTAGAGTTGGAGCTGGATTAAGAGCAATGTCACAATTAGTGCAGATGAAGGATTTTCACCAGAGACTGACCAGATTAAGCAGAGGATTATAAATAAAATGAGCATGGGGAGAAAGGATGTTTTAAAAAGAAACTCCCATCTTCTTTTCAGAAAACAGGAGTTCCCATTCAGGTTAGGCTTATGCAGCGCCACTCATAAACGTTTTGGCATATTGAACAGGGTTGTTCGATGCGTCAAACGTGATAAGGGTGTTGTAGATCTTCTTCTCCTGGTATTGTGCCAGAGTATCTGTGTCTGCAGTTGAAAGCAGAGAAGTGAAACTCAACTGAGCCACAAGGTCTATTGGCTGAACCGGTGAAAATACCGGTAGTACTTCATACGCATTGATCCCCTCAAGGGAAGGATTTTTTGCGAAGATGAGAGAGATGAGCATGATGGATACTTCTACAGCCGGATTGATCATAGAAGCCGCTGTTAACGGCAGCAGGGCGACCGAAAGTGATTCGTTTGAAAGGAGTGACGTATCAATCCTTGCACCGAATCCCCCTTTAGGTACAAGTTCCAATATTCCGGCAACATCGTTAAAACCCAGCAGCGGGTAGTTTAACGAAACTAATTTCTGGTACGGGGTCGCTCCCTTAGGAAGGGACTGCTGCCAGATTGTTTTAATAAGCGGAATACTGTTGATGACCGCGGCAAGTTTCAATGCTAATCTGAATTTTGCCGTACGCATTTGGAATTTTCCATCCATTGGTACAGCATATGATTTTGGCTTTTTAGCCGTGTAGTTTTTTCCGTTTCTCCGGCGGTAGACCACATCTCCAAACGAGCCGGTCATTTCCCCGAAGAATCTATTTTTTAATTGAGCCATTTTTTACTCCAAGTTTATTATTAGATAAAATTACAATTAACAAAAAACAAATAACAAGAATTTAGTTTTTAGCTATCCGTGGTCAGTAAAATATAAAAGAACATAGAAGATTAAATCCGGAGACTGTTTCACCGCAGAGGGCGCAAAGAACGGAAACAAGTTTGCAGTAGGCAAAATTCTGATTCGCCGCCGCGGACTGACCACTGAGGACTACTTGCGCGGGGGCGCGGATGGGAATTGAGAGCCACCCGAATCCGAGGTTTAACAGGAGAACGTTTTCACTTAGCTGAGCAAAGGCTTTCAACGACTTTAAAACGACTTTGTAACGACTCTGTGACGATTTGGTAACGACTTTTATCCCCGGCAGCGATGCTTTTATTGTTAACTGCCGGTTTATTTCATTTGAGATTATTGACATTGGTTTTGCTCATGTTTGTAGTAATGGATAAAGTAACAAGTAACAAGTAACAAGTAGAAAGTATCAAGTAACAAGTGAAGGAATAGAGAGTACTTAGAAACTTCTATAAGATAAACTCTGTTACCAAGCTTTTTTGCCATTTATGATCTATTAAAAATATTTTACGGTAAAGTGGCAAAAAATTGAGTGATAGGAGTTTATCTATTGCAGGGCAAGCTGAAAATATTTTCTAAGCATAAACAAGTGATCTGATAATTTATAAAAGGGCTTCGAGGAATTTTTCAAGTTTTAGACCCGGTAATTAATTACGTTTAAATAGACAGGAGGTAGTAATGATCGAAACTCCCGAAAAAATCCTTGAAGAAATGGAAGGTGTGCTTAAGAGAGTTGACGGCGCCTATACTATATGGCTTAATTATGCACTGAAGCTGATGCATTTAGAATTTTCGGAAAAAACTTTAAGGAAGACAAACGCAAATGATATTCTTAGCGGAATTACAGAAAAGTTTTTAGACCGGAAGAGAAATTGGGACAGTGAAAAATATCCCGATTTTTACAGGTTCATGTTTTTAGTTATTAAAAGTGAAATAGCGAATATTGCCAAGTTAAAAGATAGGTTAGTGTATGACCATTTTGAAAAACTTGACAATCGAGCAAAAGAACTTGAGAAGAGGGAAGAATTTGAATCACTTTCTAAATTTGAACAGCATGAAAAAAATGAAATTTCCGACTTTGAAGAAAGTGATGGGAAACATGATCTTGTTGACCGATGTTTTGACTCGTTAAACGGAAAAGATGAGGAGGAAGTTTTTGTATTAATTATGGAAGGGAAGAAAACCCGACATATTTCTGCAGAATTACATTGGGAAAATAGAAAAGTTGAAGCTGTGATAAAACGCATCAGACGCAAAGCAGAGCCGATAATTTTTAATTATTTTAGAGAAAAAAAAATAGCATTGCCTCCGAAAATTGCCAGCTTAAAGGCATTTTCAGAAAAATAAATATGCGCTATTGGAGGAAAAAATAACAAAGGAGAACAGGTTATGGAGCTAACCACGGAGGAAAGACGAATTGTTGATACTTTTTATCTTGACCCGGAATTTGAGGAGAAGGAAACTGCTGAGCAGTTCCTGAAGTTAAACGGGTATGACGGCGAACAGGGAGAAATAGCTTTTAAAAAATTTATAGCTTTAAAAAAAGCTGAATTTGCAATTAAAAAAGGGACTGAATTACAAAGAAAATTTGATATTGAACTGGATAAAGTAAAAAAAGGGAAAAATGAATCCGATGAAGAAGGGAAGAGGTATCAATTAGCTGCAAGAAATTTGGAGGAGCTAACAGGGAATGATAAAAAAGTTACTTTAGATAATTTGAAGGCGATTACTAAGTCGGCAAAGTAACCCCTCCCCCGCCTGAGGCGGGCAGGCTAGCCTCCCCTTTGCAAAAGGGGAGGAGCAGAACCTCACCCTCGGTTCCTCTCCTTTCCGCCAAAGGCGGATATATTCAGGAGAGGGAAGGAACATGGAAAGTAAAGGGGGGGAGTAAAGCAGGAAGGGGAGGGAATAAAAGGGAGAGGTTTATTTTGAGAGGAGAATGCAGAACAACAAAGCTGAAGTAAATGCGCAAAAAATAATTGATAAATATTTTCTTACAAGACCTCAACAATATTCTCTTAGAGAGATAATCAATGCCGAGGGATTGGCTTACAGGGAAACGTTGTTAACCGGTTGTGACGGATCAATTGTTTTTACTAAAGATACCGGTGTAGTGACGGTTAATAGCAATATCATTGAACCTACTCAAAAAAATTTTACTGCGGCACATGAGCTTGGACATTTTGAGAATGAGAGGGAAGCACTAACCCCTCCCCCGCCAGAGGCGGGCAGGCTAGCCTCCACTTTTTCTGCCAGAGGCGGACATGCTAAAGGGGAGGAGCAGAACCTCACCTTCGGTCCCTCTCCTTTCCGCCAAAGGCGGATATATTCAGGAGAGGGAAGGAATAGGGAAAGTAAAGGGGAGGAGCAGAACAGAGAAGGGGTGCTAAAACAAGAGGTGAGCAGGGTTTATAATTGTAGTACGGATGACCTTTTTTCTTTTAAAATAAATAAAAGACGTGAAGATGAGGCGAATGTGTTCGCTTCTGAATTATTGATGTATAAACCATGGTTCCATGTTTTTACGGGAAGTAGAACAATAAATTTTGAGTTGATAAAGGAAACCGCCGACTATTTTAACGTCTCTTTGACCGCCGCTATTCTACGTTATGCAGCTATCGGCAAATGTCCCATTGCAGTAATATTGAGTTGTAATGGAGAAAAAAAGTGGAGTTTTATAAGCGACCGCTTTCCATATAAGTGGATTGAAAAAGGTTATAAAGTTAGAAATGAATCTGCCGCGCATTATTTTTTTAAGGGTAAGGAGACTCCACCGGAAGCTAACTTAACCCCCGCATTTGCATGGTTTAGCGGCGATGTTAAATGTAGAAGAGATGTTTATTTTTACGAGCAGAATGTGGTGATGAAGAGTTATAATTCGGTTTTAACAATGTTGTGGGAAAGTGAGTGGAAGTGAAGTGAGTGTGGGCCCTCGGCTCCGCTCGGGAGAGTGGAAAGTTGGAAGTGACGGGTGACAAGGGGAAAGGGAAAATCAGTAGGCAGTAGGCAGAAATCAGTAGGCAGAAGGCAGTTGGCAGAGGGGGATTAACCATGTCTACCTGGTGGTAGATAAATAGGGGTTGTATTTGTAGAAAAAGATTCTCCCTCCATGAAACAAAACCCCGTAGGGTCTGCCAAAATGAAGATGAATTGTGAATGGCAGATAAAGTGAAATGTTAAAGGGAAGAGGCAACAGGCTGTTGGCAATAGGCAGAAGTCAGTAGGCAGAAATCAGTTGGCAGTTGGCAGTCGTAGGATTTATGATTCCGTGAAATCCCTTGAAGTAAAAGAAAGATACTTCATGGGACAGGTAGTAAGAAGCATGATTTTACGGGACAGTCCCCGTTAAATCCAGTGAAATCCAGTGAAATCCAGTGAAATAGAAAAACAAATTTCACCGAACAGGTAGCTTCGCATTTCACGGGGCAGGTTGAAGGAGTGATGATTGGAAAATTGGACGGATCGTGATTTAAAACTTTCAGTTAAGATTATTTTTTTATCTTATATACCATTGATTTTATAATTTGTGTAACGGGGTTACCGTTTTTGTACAACCCCAAATTGTTTTAAAAAAAATTAACATTTAAGTCACAAATAAAATGCACTGTTTTTTTTATTTTACATATTCATTTTTTTTCAGTTATGTAACTGACGTGGCGAAGCTATAAGAAAATAGTAATCAGTTATGAGTGATCTGTCCAACGAGGTGGATCAGTTTTCAGTAATCAGATCGTTTGACGTTTTTTCTTATTCACTATTTAATGTTCAGGATGACCTATTTAATTTTTACATAGAACCATGTACAACCTCACCCTAACCCATCAACCATTAAAGAAGAATTATTAAAAAAAATGATATGAATAATCTTTGAAAATTTATATTGATAATTGTCTTCTTAATCGTCCATTTGACGATCAGACACAAGAGAGAATATATTTTGAGACCCAGTCCTTACTAATTTTATTGAAATGGATTGATGAAGGTAAAATCCAATTTCTAAATTCATTCGCCCTTGAGTTTGAAGTTTCAGCCATCTCTGATCCTGATAGAGGATTGAAAGTTAGAGAGTATCTAAAAGCTGCTGAAAAATTTATTGAATTTGATGATAAAATTGAAAAACGTGCTCTGGAGTTTCAAAATTATAGTTTTACAGCCATGGATGCAATGCATATAGCTGTTGCAGAATATGCAAAAGTAGATTATTTTGTTACATGCGATGACGATATCTTAAAGACCGCAAAGAAATACAGTGAAATGATAAATGTAAAAGTTATTTCGATAGCTAATTTAGTATCGGAGGTAATTAATTATGCTCAAAACAATTGAAGAACTAAAAATAAACGGCTGGAAAGCACTAATAGATTCTTTGGGACTTGCAGAAGCTACCAGGTTCTTATTGCAATACCAACAAGGCTGCGGCAATTATACTAAAGAACGAAAAAAGAAAGTTGATAAGATTACTATTAAGGATATTGTTCAACAGTATAAAAGTGAATAGTGAGTTTGTCATCCTTACCCGTTACTATGTCTCACTTTTTACTTTACTCTTTATACTTAATACTTAAAACAAACACAACTACCCCCTAACTCGGATATTCACATGAATAAAAAAGAACAACTCTTAAAAAAAATATCATCTCACTCCGCCAAGATCGGCATCATCGGACTCGGCTATGTCGGCTTGCCTTTAGGACTGACCTTTACCCGAAAAGGATTCACCGTAATTGGGTTTGATGTTGATGAGAAAAAGATACCTTTGCTAAATGCTATGCAAAGTTACAACTAGGTGGTACAAATTATGAGTTTTGAAAAGAAAATATTGTGTATCGGCGCCGGATTTATTTTATGGAATAATCACTCCAATAATTCCACCAGAAATGAAGATTCAATAATAACCAAAGATATACTTAGAACTAACAACTATTTATTATCTTTATTTTTATGCCCATTTATACTATTTTGACAGTGGATCAATTATAATTATGAGGTTTTGAAATGTATACTACAATAGAAGTTTTATACAAAGATGGAAAAATTCTTCCGCTAAAAGATAATATTAAAATAAAAAACGGTAAGGTTTTAATAACTGTTTTAGAAGATACCAGAACTAACGTTGTTTGCGAGTCAACGTTAAGGGATATTTTAAGGAATAAAAATGTTTTTCGTAATTTGCCTAAGGATCCATTAAAATATCAAAGAGAGCTTCGGGATGAATGGTAAGTTTTTATTCGATACCAATGCCGTAATTGATCTTTTAATCGGCATATTTTAACAACAAGTTTTTTTTCAAAAACAAAAATATTATAAAACTATAATGCTTACATTTAACACTATATTGAAAGAGATGAAAGATATTCCGGTTGACAGGCTTGAAGAAGTATATCAACTTATACATTCATTAAACCCTAATAAGAAACTGTATGCTTTAGACGGATTGCGTAAGCAAATTCTTTCTTTCTCCGGCGCCTTTAGCGATATGAACAGCAAAGACTATGCAGATTTTTTAAAGCATACCAAGCAGGCAAGAGCTAAACTTTTTGACCGCAAAATTGTTCTATGAAACCTTCAATGTTAGATACCGATGTTCTTTCGGAATTTCTGAGAGGTAACCGAAAAGTTGTTGCTAAAGTTGACGAGCATTTGCGAGAATATGGCTACATCAATCTAAGTATCATTACTTATTATGAAATCCTTAACGGTCTTTTATACAAAGATGCAAAAAAACAACTAAGTTTATTTGAAGAATTTATAGGATTAAATAAAGTAATTCCTCTTACTTTGCAGTCTGCTAGATTAGCGGCAAACATACAAGCTGTCCTTCGTAAAAAGGGAACAGTAATTGGGCACACCGACACTTTAATTGCAGGTATCGTAATGTCGAACGGCTTTCAACTTATTACTAATAATACGGAACATTTCAAACGAATTAAAGATATAGAGATTGCCAATTGGACAAAATAAACTTCAACTTATTTTGCTGATCTCAAGCCGCTCCTGATGTCTTATTTACTCTTAGATGTGTAATAGTTTTATGGTCATTTTTAATTTTTCAGCCACCAAAGGCGGACAGGTTTTTACTTTTTAATTTTTCAGCCAAAGGCTGATCCGCCTCTGGCGAATAATTTTTCACCCGCCTCTGGCGTGGTTAATTTAGAATTTTTAATTTATTCTTTTGTTACTTGTTTTCCCTTTTTAATTTTTAATTTAGAATTTTTAATTTATTCCCATGGATGAAGGTTTAGGCAAGCGACTCTTTGATTTTGCGGTTAGGGTTATTAAGTATTGCAGAACATTCCCCAAAACCAAAGAATATGACATTATTAAAAATCAACTTATAAAATCCGCTACTTCGAGCGGTGCAAATTATGAGGAGGCACAAGGAGCAAGTTCGAAAGCTGACTTCGTAAATAAAATTAAAATCGCTTTAAAAGAAATGCGTGAATCAAATTACTGGTTAAAGATTATTCGTGAAATTAAAACTCCTGATAGCGAGCTGCAATCTTTAATACAAGAGTCATCTGAGCTAATGAAAATACTCGGAGCTATAAGCAGCAAAGCAAGTAAATGACTTTTTCTTTTTTTTAATTTTTCAGCCGAAGGCTGATCCGCTTCTGGCGGATAATTTAGAATTTTTAATTCTTCCTTAATACCATACACTATTACACCCTATGCTCCATACCATCAAAATTATCTCCCGTGCTCAAGAAGAAGAAGACACCGTCAACTTTTGGAAAGTAAAGTCATTTGAAGAAAAATTGGTAGCAGTGCAAGTGTTAAGAGAACAATTTATTGATCTTTTTAATAAACATAAAGAATATGATGCGAGCAGAGAAGGACTTCGTAGATTTTATAAAGTGCTTCAACGACAATAAAGTTGAGTATCTTATCGTTGGCGCCTATGCAGTTGCTTTGCACGCTGCACCTCGAAACACCGGCGATATTGATTTCTGGATCAACAGAACTCTTCAAAATGCTGAAAGAGTTTTACTTGCATTAAATGATTTTGGCTTTTCTCCGTTAGAAATAGCTAAAGCAGATTTCTTGAAAGAAGACGTCATAATTCAAATTGGATATGAACCCGTAAGGATCGATATCATAACCTCAATAACGGGAGTTGAATTTGAAGAAGCTTTTATCAACAAAACAGTAACAAAAATTGGTGATCAAACTGCATTTTTCATTTCAAGCGATTTGTTACTCAAAAATAAATTAGCCACTGGACGAAAAAAAGACCTTGCCGATGCCGAAGTCTTATCGAAATATTTGAAAGATAAAAATTAAATTCCGGTCAAAAACAATTACACAGTTACACAGATAAACAATTAAACTCCGCCAAAGGCGGATCAAAAACTCAACATACATATTCGTTTACATAACGCTTGTTCCCAAACGACTCGTCACGCGTCACTCGTTACAATAACGGAGATTAAAGAGATGAAAAAGAAAAATTTGACTATTAATGAAATAGAAAGCAAAATAAAAAAAATGGGCGGTATCGTAATGTCGAACGGCTTTCAACTTATTACTAATAATACGGAACATTTCAAACGAAGTAAAGATATAGAGATTGCCAATTGGACAAAATAAACTTCAACTTATTTTGCTGATCTCAAGCCGCTCCTGATGTCTTATTTACTCTTAGATGCGTAATAGTTTTATGGTCATTTTTAATTTATCTTCCAAAGGCGGACAGGTTTAGAATTTTTCACCCGCCTCAGGCGTGGTTAATTTTTCAGCCAAACCCGCCCAAGGCGGGAAAGGCTGATCCGCCTCTGGCGGATAATTTATTCCCTTTTTACTTAACACTATACACAAATACACGACTCCACAACTCATGAGAATGTGAGACTTTGGGAGAGAATGTCCCTCAACATCGCGTAAGATGAATTATTTAATTACCACCAGGCAAAATTAAAAAAGATTTTTAATTTCAAGTATGAAAAAGACCTTACAAAAAATTAATGATTTAGTCGAAAAAAAGATCATCGAAAAATATGCTATTGCGGGTGGCATGGCGCAGTTCTACTATATCGAACCATCTGTTACGTACGACCTGGATTTGATTGTACATATTTCCGGTGAAGAAAATAATTTAAATCCTTTATCACCAATTTATTATTGGGCAGAGGATAATGGATACAAAACAGAGGGGGAGCATATCATTATTGAGGGGATGCCTGTTCAGTTTTTGTTAGCATATAATGAACTAATAGAAGACGCATTACTGAATTGTGCCGAAATAACAATTTTTGATGAAAAAACTTTTATTTTGAGAGCAGAATATTTAATGGTTATTATGCTACAGACAGGACGATTGACTGATAAAGAACGACTTGCAAGATTTTTTATGGAAGCGGAGTTTAACAAAGAGAAGTTTCTTGAGCTTATAAAACAATTTGGGTTGCAAGAAGTTTATGAAAAATCTTATGGTGATAACAATGGATAAAAGTTATCTTTTACAAGTAGCAGAATCAAAAGTTTCTTATCATAAAAAGCAAGCGAAAATGGCATACGAGGAGAAAGTAAAAATTATTATTGAACTCCAAAAAATAAAGAATGAATTTTTACTCAAACATGGAAAGAATACCACCTCAAACATGAACGTATGGAGAATCCAGCTATAAGGAAAATTTGGAATGAAGGATCGCCCCTCGGCTTCACTCGGGAAGGTAACGAGTGACCACGCCTGAGGCGGGTGAACAAGTAAAAAGTAAAAAGTAAAAAGTAAAAAGAACGCGGACATAACCAACACTATTTCACCTCAATATGAAAATCGAATTTTAATTTCAAATAATAACTCTATAGCAAATTAATTAGGGGACTTTATGAGTCACAAAGAAGAATTATTAAAAAAAATATCATCCCACACTGCTAAGATCGGTATCATCGGACTCGGCTACGTGGGGTTGCCGCTTGGTTTAACTTTTACAAGAAAAGGATTTTCAGTAATTGGGTTTGATGTTGATGAGAAAAAGATACCTTTACTAAATGCAGGGCAAAGTTACATTAAACACATCAAAGCGGAAGAAATAAGTGAAGCGGTAAATGCCAAATTGTTTGAAGCTACCTCAGATTTTTCCCGTTTGCCTGAAGTTGATGCCATCATCATCTGTGTCCCAACCCCATTAAATGAACACCGTGAACCCGATATCTCATATATTGAAAATTCGGGGAAGGTTGTTGCCAAATACCTAAGAGAAGGACAATTGGTAGTTCTTGAATCTTCGACTTATCCCGGAACAACTGAAGAAGTGCTTCTACCACTCTTTGAGGAAAAACCTCACTCCGGCTCTCTCCTTATTAAGGAGAGAGAGAAGTACAAGGTTGGGGAGGACTTTTTCTTAGCGTTTAGTCCCGAAAGAGAAGATCCAAATAACGGGTATTTTAATACTGCTACAATTCCAAAAGTTGTTGGGGGAGTTACCGCTGATTGTTTGGAGGTTGCATGTGCAGTTTATGACCAGGTGATTGTCAAAACAGTTCCGGTCTCATCTGCTCGTGCCGCTGAAGCAGCAAAACTTCTTGAAAACATTTACCGCTCGGTAAATATCGCATTAATAAATGAACTTAAAATGGTATTCGACAGAATGGATATTAATGTTTGGGAAGTTATCGAAGCTGCTAAAACAAAGCCGTTCGGATTTAATGCATTCTATCCCGGTCCGGGACTCGGAGGTCACTGCATACCTATTGATCCTTTCTATTTAACATGGAAAGCTCGTGAGTTTGAAATCAGCACGAAATTTATAGAATTAGCTGGAGAAATCAATACACAGCAGCCTTATTATGTTATCCAACGCTCAATGGAAGCTCTTAATAAACAAGGAAAAACGATCAATGGTGCGAAAGTATTAATTTTGGGTGCCGCATATAAAAAAGATATTGACGATATGAGGGAGTCTCCTTCATTAAAACTCATTGAAATTCTCAAGCATAAAGGGGCGATTGTTGATTACAACGATCCATTAATAAAAGAACTACCGGCTACGCGAAAGTACAATTACAAAATGAAGTCAATCGAATTGACAGAAGAAAATCTTTCATCATATGATTTAGTTTTAATAAGTACGGATCACACAAACTATGATTATCCGTTTATAGGAAAGCATTCACAATTGGTAATTGATACAAGGAATGCGATGAAGAATGTAGATGATCGGTCAAATATTGTTTTTGCATAGTCTCAATCTTAACCTTTTCTATTATTTCCGAATAATTCGTAAATTTGCAATCATAAATTATTAATTAAGGCAATTATGAAAGTATCACTCTTAGATCTAAAAGCACAGTACGCTACAATTAAACCAGAAATTGATGAAGCACTTCTAAAGGTAGCTGAATCACAATATTTCATCTTAGGACCCGAAGTAACCAAGTTAGAAAAAAACATGTGCGACTATATCGGCTGCAAATTCGCCTACGGAGTTTCATCCGGTACAGATGCACTTTTACTAGCCCTCATGGCGTTAGATATTAAACCCGGTGATGAAGTGATCGTCCCTACCTATTCTTTTTTTGCAACTGCAGGCGTTATAGCTAGACTTCATGCAATTCCCGTTTTTGTCGATAGCGATCCGGTAACTTTTAACATCGATCCCATTCAGATTGAAAAGAAAATCACTTCAAAAACTAAAGCTATAGTTCCTGTTCACCTGTATGGACAAAGCGCCGATATGCAGCCCATTATGGAACTTGCAAAAAAACATAACCTTTTTGTAGTTGAAGATGGAGCTCAGGCTATTGGCGTTGAGTATAAAAATGGAAGAAAAGTCGGGACCATCGGAACCATCGGCTGCTTCTCATTCTTCCCTTCAAAAAATTTAGGCTGTTTTGGGGACGGTGGATTAGTGACAACCAACGATCCGGAATTGGCTGAACGACTAAAAATTATGCGCGTTCACGGCGGCAAGCCAAAATATTATCACAAAGTGATAGGCGGCAACTTTAGGATTGATGAAATTCAAGCTGCAATTCTTAACGTAAAACTTCCTCATCTTAATGGCTGGTCGGAAAGAAGACGTGAAAATGCAAAACTCTACACCGATCTTTTTGTTCAGAATGGTTTAGCGGAAAAGGAAGGAATGATTCAACACGATAATAACAACGCTGTTCTACTACCAAATCCAATTTATAAATCTGATAAAGTAAAAAACTATCATATCTATAATCAGTACGTAATTCGAGTAGAAAAAAGAGACGAGCTCAAAAAGTTTTTACTAGAAAAAGAAATTGGAGTTGAAATTTATTATCCTGTCCCATTCCATCGACAAGAATGTTTTTCTTATTTGAATGAAAAAGATTCCGATTTCCCGGTTGCAAATAACGCGGCAGAGCACAGCCTAGCTCTTCCAATTTATCCTGAGTTGACTGAAGAACAAATTGCTTACGTAGTTAGTAAAATTGCCGAGTTCTTTAAAAAGTAGGAGGAATGGAAGAGTGGAAAAATGGAATATTGGAAGGATGGAATATTGGAATGAAGGAATAAGAGTTTAACAATTGAATTTATTCTTTTGAGTTGTGGAATATTGGAAATAAAGAGAAAAAATATAAATCGAGGTTATACCAAACTAAGGGTTTGGGAAGATTCCATTTCTCTCTTTAAGATGGTTTACAAAACAAACAAAAATTTTCCTTATGAATTATCAAAAAGTTGGAACAACATTCTGGATGCTGCGCATAGTATCTCCAGAAATATTCACCCAGTCAAATAGTTTTATATTTTGGAAGAGTATTATTATACATATGTTCTTAAAAGTTTATCGGATGGGAAGTTTTATATTGGCTATACAAAAAATATAAAACTAAGATTTGAACAACATTCAAAAGGCTTAGTTGAATCTACTAAAAATAGAAGACCATTCGTTTTAGCATATTTTGAGGCATGTTTAAATCAAGCTGATGCGCTAAACAGAGAAAAATATCTTAAAACACATTATGGGAAGTTGTTTTTAGGTAATAGGCTCAAATCTTATTTGACGGGGTAAAGAAGGTTATTGCCGAAAGAATCTTAAGGAATATCTTAATTTTCTTAATATTGCACTGGGTTCGTGTGGTGAACTGTTTTCTGGAATAATTTCTTTTAAGGAGATTGGACTAAAAGATGAGAGTAATTTTGAAATATTAGATGAATTGCATTTTAAGGTTGAAAATGAACTGTTAGGTTTGATAAAATCGCTCCAAAAGAAACAAAATGATGGTGATTGGAATGATAAGTTTTAATATCCCAATATTCCTTTATTCCATCATTCCTTTTTAGCGTAGTTATCTATAAAAATGAGAAAATTATGATTAAGACAGAATATATAAAATTAGCCGTAGTTGGTTGCGGCAAATGGGGGATGAACCACGTAAAGACAGCCTACAGTTTACTTGGAGAAAACCTCCTATATGCTTGTGATGCTTTCGACTCTGCAAAAGAGCGTGTAGAAGCGGTTGGGAAAATTCCCTTTACAAAAAATTTACAAAATATACTCGACGATAAATCAATTAATGCTATAATTATTGCTACTCCTGCCGAGACGCATTATAATATTGCTCGTCAGTGTCTCGAACATGGGAAACATGTATTAATAGAAAAACCTATAACCCTTTTTTCATCTGAAGCAGAAGACCTCCTCAACCTTAGCCTAAACCTCAACCTTAAGATAATGGTCGGACATATACTTCTTTTTCATCCTGCGATCCTCAAAATAAAAGAAGATATTGACGCAGGAAAACTTGGCAATCTGCAATATGTTTATAGTAACCGGTTAAATTTAGGTACTATTCGAAGTGAAGAGAATATCCTTTGGAGTTTTGCCCCGCATGATATTTCAATCATCCAGTTTTTTGCAAAGACAAACCCTACTTCTGTTAAAGCGAACGGAGCGAGGTTCCTTCAAAATAACATTGAAGACACTACGATAACTTATCTCGAATATCCTGATAACGTCCATGCCCATATTTTTGTAAGCTGGCTCCATCCATTTAAAGAACAACGACTTGTTGTTATCGGCGATAAGGGGATGTATACATTTGAAGATACTCTTAAAGAAGGAAAACTGAAGTTTTATCCTAAAGGGTTCACCAATGTTGGGGGAGTTTTGCAAAAATTTGAAGGTGAATATCAGATAGTCGAAATTGAACAGAAGCAAGCTTTAGTTGAAGAACAGAAACATTTTTTTAATTGTATCATAAATAACGAAGAACCAAGAACAAACGGTCAGCATGCGTTGGAAGTCCTTAGAATACTAGAATTAGCCACTGACTCGTTAAAGAGGAATAATGGAAAGTTGGAGTGAGGGGAAAGGGGGAATGAGGGAATGAGGGAAGATCATAGCTGATGGGTGATAGCTCATAGCTCATAGGAAAAACGAAGGAAGTTTGGGGTACAGATCTCAAAAAAAGTTTTTAAAACATGTTTGATATGAAGAAATCATTAGTTATCACCTATCACCCATGAGCTATTAGCCATGAACCATAATCTATGACCAACATTCACTTTGCTTTTGAAGATCTAGAGGTTTGGAAAAAATCAATCACTTTTGCAGTTGCTGTGATAAATATGATTGAAGAGTTACAGACCGAACGAAAACATTTTAGATTAATAGAACAAATAGAATCTTCAGTTACATCAATAGCTATGAATATTGCAGAGGGGAAGGGGAGATACTCAAAAAAAGAATATGTGCAGTTTCTCTACTATTCAAGAGGGTCATTAAACGAGACTATTACTTTAATAGAAATATTTAAACAAAAAGACTGGATCAAGGCAGATACGTATTATACTCTTCGCCATGATGGTGACGAAATTGGTAAAATGCTCTCCAGTTTAATAAGTTCTATAAAAAACTCAATTTAACTTTGGTCCATGAGCCATCACCTATGACCTATTACCCATAACATATTAACAAACATTTAAGGTATTCTTATGTCCGACAAAAACTATTACGTAAACCCCCACGCCGTTGTTGACGATAACGTCGAAATTGGCGAAGGAACAAAAATTTGGCACTTCAGCCACGTTCAGTCCGGCTCTAAAATTGGAAAGAAATGCGTCCTTGGACAAAATGTCAACGTCGCGAACGATGTCATCATCGGTAATTTTGTAAAGATACAGAACAACGTCTCTGTTTATGAGGGCGTCGAACTTGAAGACTACGTTTTCTGTGGACCCTCAATGGTATTTACAAACATCTTAGACCCTCGCTGCAAATACCCCCAAGTCGGGAAAGAATTTTATATCAAAACACTAGTAAAAGAAGGTGCTTCTCTCGGAGCTAATTCTACCGTGGTGTGTGGACATACGATCGGCAAGTTTGCTTTTGTTGGTGCCGGTGCTGTAGTGACTAAAGATATTCCCGATTATGCTCTTGTTGTCGGTAATCCTGCACGGGTAGTCGGATGGGTGAGTGAAGCTGGAAAGAAATTAAAATTTGACGAAAATGGAATTGCCTTTTGCGAAAAAAGCGAGAAAAAATATAAATTTGAAATTAATAAGGTAAATGAAATTGTGTAAATCGATGAAAGTTTTTAATCAATTATAATGAAAAAAAATAGCGATCCAATTTACATCACTCAACCCAATCTTCCATCTTTAGATAAGTTGCAGCCATACTTGAAGGAAATTTGGGAAAATAAGATTCTTACGAACAACGGTCCTTTCCATCAAAAGTTCGAATTGGCTTTGGCAAATTATCTTAAAGTTGAAAATGTGAACCTATTTACAAATGCGACTATTGCCTTGATAGTTGGTTTACAAGCATTGCATATAACCGGTGAGGTAATTACAACGCCATTTAGTTTTGTTGCAACAGCACACTCTTTAAAATGGAATGGTATTACACCTGTATTCTGTGATATAGAAGAGAAAACATTAAATATTGACCCAGATAAAATTGAAGTTCTTATTACACCCAGAACAAGCGCTATAATGCCTGTTCACGTTTACGGACATCCTTGTGATACTCTAAAAATACAAGCAATAGCTGACAAATACGGACTGAAAGTTATTTATGATGCTGCACATGCATTTGGTATTAAATTTAAAGATAAAAATTTACTTCTCGAAGGCGATATGTCTGTTTTAAGTTTTCATGGCACAAAATTGTTCAATACATTTGAAGGCGGTGCAATTATCACTAAAGATGAAAATCTTAAAAAAAGGATTGATTACTTGAAAAACTTTGGATTTGCCGATGAAGTGACTGTAATAGCTCCCGGAATTAATGGTAAAATGAATGAATACCAAAGCGTGATTGGTTTACTCAGTCTTGAAATTGTTGATGAAGAAATTGCAAGTCGAAAAAAAGTAGCAGAGACTTATTTTGAATTGTTAAAAGATGTAAAAGGAATAAAAGTATTTAATAATTTTGATGGATATGAATACAATTACGCTTACTTCCCGGTTCTAATTGATGAGAAAGAATATGGCGTAAGCCGTGAAAAAGTTTATGATGAATTAAAGAAGCACAATATTTATGCAAGAAGGTATTTCTATCCTTTAATAAGTAATATGCCTACATATAGAAGTTTGTCTAGTGCTTCAAAAGAAAATTTACCGGTTGCAAACATAATTGCAGAACAGATTTTGTGTTTACCAATTTATGGATCTTTGGGTGAAAACATAATAATTAAAATAATAGGATTTTTTTTAAATGTTCAAAAATAAATTAAAAATTTTAGTTTTTCCTTGTGGCTCAGAAATTGGTTTAGAGATTTATAGGTCATTAACATGCGAAAAAAACATTGAATTAATCGGAGGAAATAGTATAAACGATCACGGAAGATTTGTCTATAAAAACTATGAGGGTAATATCCCATTCATTTATGATTCGAATTTTATTAATTTTTTAGGAAAATTCGTTAATGAAAGAAAAATTGATATGATTTACCCAACGATGGATGAGGTAATATCTATTCTAAAACAAAATGAAGAAAATTTAGGATGCAAAGTTATTGGCCCAGATATTTATTATGCACAAATTTGTAATAGCAAAACAAAAACATATGAATACCTTAGAGATAGTGTTAAAGTGCCTGAAATTTATCCTACAGTAGAAAAAATAAATGACTTCCCAGTTTTTATAAAACCAGATAAAGGATATGGTTCAAGGAAAACCTTGAAAGCAAATTCAAAAGATGAAGTAATATACTGGTTGAAAAAAAATAATGAATCGGAAATGATAATTTTAGAATTTCTGAGTGGCAAGGAATATACAGTTGATTGCTTTTCTAATTATAAAAATGAATTGATGTTTTGTGGTGCACGAACTAGAAATAGAATCCTAAACGGAATAAGTGTTAATACTAAAGAATACCTAAAACGAATTGAAGAGATTAATGATATAGCAAAAAAAATAAATAAAATATTAAAACTAAATGGTGCTTGGTTTTTTCAGCTTAAAGAAAATGGTAAAGGTGATCTTGTGCTTTTAGAAGTTGCTTCAAGATTAGGGGGATCCTCAGGATTATTTAGAGCAAAAGGAATTAATTTTGCTTTACTTACAATTTATGATGCACGTGGATATGATATAAAAATTTTGAAAAACGATTTTATTGTAGAAATGGATCGTGCGCTGGACAATAAGTATGAACTTAACATTAAATACGATACAGTTTATTTGGATTTAGATGATAGTCTAATTATCGATGAACAATTAAATACTGAATTAATTAAATTCTTATATCAATGTATAAATAAAAAAATAAAAATTGTCTTAATAACTAAGCATAGAAACAATCTTAAAGAAACACTTAAGAAGAAACGGCTGACGCAAGTATTTGATCAAGTAATACATATTGATGAAAACGATGAAAAAGCAAATTATATAGATAATAAAAATTCCATTTTTATTGATGATTCTTTTTCTGAGAGAATTAAAATTATTAATAAAATTGAAATTCCTGTTTTCGGAATAGATGCTGTGAGTTGTCTTATAAACTAATGAGTTTTTTATGATTGATGAGATATCTGAAATAGATAAAACAAATTATGCCCTAATTAGAAAGAATGTGTCTGAATTTATTTTTAATTGTGCTAAACGATTTGACAATAAAGATGTAAAAGTGCTTGATATTGCGCCGCAGGTACATCTTGGTGCTAAAGAATACTTTAAGTTAGCTGATGTTAAAACGTTAGACATTGATTCAATATCAAATGCAGATTATATAGCAGATATTTGTAACTGCAACGATCGTCTTATTCCAAATAAATCATTCGATATTATTATTTGCACAGAAGTGCTTGAGCATACGGCTAATCCATTTTCGGCTATTAAAGAATTAGCACGTATTCTGAAAAATGGGGGATATATATGTGCAAGTACACCCTTTAATTTTCGAATACATGGCCCACTTCCGGATTGTTGGCGATTTACTGAACATGGGCTTAGAGAATTAATAAAATCGGCATCCTTAAAGCTTATTGAGGTAAATGCACTTGACACTCCGGAACGTTTTTTAATGCCAATACATTATACTTTTATAGGTAAAAAGATTGATTAGATGAAAAAAACTGACCATCAATTCGCACTCAACTTATTGGAAGAACGTAAAGCAATATTAAATATAATTCGTTCAACTAATCTTACACAATTAGATGTAAAGATTCCTCATCACCAAATTATTCCTTGGGCTACTTATTGTCCTTGGGAAGGTAATGAAGAATTTTTAACTATATATAACATAATAAAAGAATTTAGTCTCGTTGATATTTATAGATGTTATGAATTATGGCAATTAATAAGACAAACTAATAATCTGGCATTGCCTATTATTGAGATTGGTGTTTGGCGTGGTGGTACAGGTGCTATTTTAGCGAAAGCTGCGGAAAAAGAATCAGTTTCAAAAGTATATTTATGCGATACTTTTGCTGGTGTTGTAAAAGCTGGTTGTAGCGATACCAATTATAAAGGTGGAGAGCATTCAAATACATCAGTAAAAATCGTAAATAAACTCTTTAAAAAGTTGTCAATATCAAACTCAGTAATTGTAAAAGGAATTTTTCCAGAGGAATCATCAAAGATAATAAAAAATAAAATCTTTAGATTCTGTCATATTGATGTTGATACTTATGACTCATCCAAAGATATTTTTGAATTTATTTGGCCAAAAATATGTATTGGAGGATTAGTTGTTTTTGATGATTATGGCTTTTGGGGATGTGAGGGTGTGACTAAATATGTAAATTCTTTGCAACTATCTAATGGTATATTAATATACAATTTAAATGGTCATGCTTTAATAATAAAAACTAAATAAAATTTATTAATCTTTGAATTAATTCTAATGGATCCTTTAGTCTCTATTTTAGTAATTACCTACAATCACGAAAAGTATATTGCACAAGCAATAGATAGTGTGCTTATGCAAAACACAAATTTTGATTTTGAAATTGAATAGATATGATTTTACATCTGGCTGACGATTCAATTTTCCTAGATTATGCAATTGACCAATTTGAGGAAGTTGCACCCGGATTTAGTATATACTTAGTAAATAGTAAATCGCCGAAGAGAATAAGAAATGTTGAAAAAATTATTGCGGCTGAATCAAACTCAACACAATATAAAGATGTAATAAAAAATTTAAGCCACTATGATGCAGTCATTTTGCATGCACTCACTTACGATAAAATCAAAATTGTTAATAAAGCAAATTCTGATGTTAAATTTGTCTGGATGTTTTGGGGTGCTGATGGTTACTATATCAACAAAATCATTCCTATTCTCTTTTCCAAAAATACACAGTCTTTATTAGATAGTGTTAATAATAATTCATCTTTCAGCAGCAAAATTAAGAAATTTTTACATTCAAAGGATGTCTTTAGTATTCCATATAGTCTCGTTCGAAAAGGAGTTTTGCCTGCAGATTTTAAACGTCGTATGGCAATAAAAAGAATGGACTATTGTGCCCCGGTAATTGAAGATGATTATTATTTTATCAAACGAGTAATGAAACTTAAATGTACTTTGTTACCTTTCTCCTACGTTTCAATTGAAACATTAATTCCCGACTTTAACACCCAGACTCACCCTCTAAAATTAGAAGATGACTCTGTTAAAATTTTACTGGGCAATTCAGCCGATCCTTCAAATAACCATTTAGATATACTCTATTTGTTGAAAAATATGAATTTTGAGGGAGAAGTCATTTGTCCGTTAAGCTATGGGAATGCTGATTACAGAGATCATTTGTTAAAGATTGGAACTGATCTATTAGGAACTAAATTTAAACCAATAACCGATTTTTTGCCCTTGGAAAAATATCAATCACTAATCAGTTCTTGCGGGATAGTTATAATGAACCACTACCGCCAGCAGGCAATGGGTAACATAGTTTCGTCCTTATGGTATGGTTCTAAAATATTTCTGAATGAAAAAAATCCTGTTTATGCTTTTTTGAAAAGAAAGAATGCAGTTGTATTTTCAATAAGCAATATTTCGGTTCAATCTCCTAGTTTTACAGCGTTAGATTATAAAGAAATAGAATTAAATAGAAATTTTGTGATTAATAATTATTCAAAAGAGAATGTTCTAGCTAAAACTAAATCACTAATTAATACAATTAGAATGGATCCTCAATTCAGTTCTTCGCTTAGTAATATTTCAAAATAAATCATTAGGAAAAATATGTATCCAAGCAAAATGAATAAAATAAAAATGCTATTGAGAAATCCCCGGGAAATTATTAACTATGGCATTGAAAAATTATATCCGGCTGAAAATATACTTAAAGATAAAATTTATGAAAGATATAAAATGGATAAATTGCGTACTGTTGATCTTCTGGATGTTGCCCCTGATTTTAATATAACTGTAAATAATTATAGCTTTCTATTGGGTACATCAATGGTTACCGATATCGCTTTACTTAAATACCTTGCAAAGAGTTTTTATGATTGTAACTACCTTGAAATTGGATCGTGGAGAGGAGAAAGTTTAACAAATGTTGCCGAGAATGCTAAAAAATGCACTTCAATAAGTCTGTCTGAGGCAGAAATGAGAGAACGTAATTGGTCGGAAGATTTTATTAATGTACACGATCTTTACGTTAAAAATACTGGCAATATAGATTTTATTAAAGCAAACTCCTTAACAATGGATTTTAATAATATCAATGATAAATTTGATTTAATTTTTATTGATGGTGAACATTCTTATGAAGGTGTTCTTAGTGATACAAAAAATATATTTAACAAATTAAAAAATGATAAATCTATTATTGTATGGCATGACTATGGCAAGAGCCTAGAAGAGGTTAATTATACTGTATTATCAGCAATATTAGATGGTATCCCTTTGGATGAACATAAAAATCTTTATCATGTTTCAAATACATTATGTGCTATTTACATAAAGAAAAAATTTAATACTTATGATACAACATTTCCTACTAAACCAAATAAAAAATTTACGATAACATTAACCGCGGAGTCGATGTGAGTAATAAAATAAATATCCAATAATAGAATTGTAATGTCTTCAATAAAAGAACTTTCTAAGGATACTATTATTTACGGACTCGGAACTGTAATAAAAAAAATTATCGGATTTTTGCTCTTACCATTTTATACTAGAGCTCTGATCCCAGCTGAATACGGGGTATTAGATACTTTGGCTACTTTAACATTTTTTATATCAGCAATATTTAGCTTGGGTCTTGGTGGTGCAACTTCAAGATACTTTTTTATCGCGGTGGATGAGGATGAAAAGAAAAAGTTGTTATATACATCCGCTACAATTAGGTTAATTTCTTATTCAATTCCTTTAATATTCATGACAATTTTTTCCGAAAAAATATCTTTCATACTCTTTAAGACTGAAAGTTATTCTTTAGTAATAATTGCAGTAGCTTTTGTAATATTTTTTTCGTCTCAGCAAGAAATTCAATCACAAATTTTTCGTTTTTATAGAGAACCAGTAAAGTTTAGTTTTGTTACAATTTTGGGATCAATCATTAATCCTTTTTGTGGTATTCTTTTAGTAGTTATTTTGAAATGGGGTGTCTTGGGTGCAACAATAGCGAGTTTAATAACCTCAGTTTCCACATTATCATTTGCATATTTGTATTTTACAAGAAAAAAATATATCCGCCAATTCAGTTGGAATTGGGCAAAGAAATTGTTAAAGTTTGGTTATCCTCTTATTTTTACAGGAATGCTTGTTTGGGTTAATGATGTTTCCGATCGCTTCTTTTTACTACATTATAAAAATTTAGCTCAAATTGGATTGTATTCCATTGGGAACACTTTTTCACAACCGATTCTTTTGGTAAATATAGCACTTAACATGAGTGCAACAGTGATTATTTTTTCTCTTTATAATGAGGAAAAAGAAGAGGATAAACCAAGAACAAAAGCATTTCTTACAAAAATCTGGTACTTCTACCTGACAATTGCGATATCCGCCTCATCTTTTATATCTATTTTCAGCTATGATATTGTGAAATTTGTTACCTCGCCGAAATATATTGGTGGTATTTTAGCTATTCCTTTTCTGCTATTTAGCCTGATACTTAATCAATGCGTTTCAATAACAGGTAATGGAATGACTCTGAAAGAAAAAAGTAAGCCTTATTTTTGGTTAATGCTTTTGGCTGCAGGCGTAAATGTTCTACTAAATTTTTATTTTATTCCCAATTTTGGGTACGTAGGCGCGGCAATAACTACAATAATATCCAATATGGTTTATTTTATACTTGCTTACGTCTGGTCCCAGAAAGTATTTTACATTAAACGCAGTTTTATGAGACCGGCGCTTTATTTTATTGTTTGCCTTATGGTGGCGGTATTCTTCCCTTTTTATGAGTTGAAGGGTAACATGCATGTTTCAATTTTGATTAAGGCTCCAATATTTCTGACCCTTTTGGCTTTCCCTTTAATTTTAAGAATTATTGATTATAAGTTAGCTCTCAATTTGCTGAACATTTATAAAAACAAATGATATCGTAATTTAATCTCCAAGCGGTTATAGTTACAATTTAGATTTTAATCTAAATTGAAAAGTAGACTAAGGCTCTTAGAAGAATTATTTGTTTAATTATTGACATTTGTAATCAGTTTGACGCGAATCAGTATATTTTAAGTTGTTAACTTATTTGTTGTTATTCTTATTGGATTAAGCTCATGAAAATTTTAACAAAATATTTTTTCTTAACGATTAATATCTTATTTCTAATTGTGTATACTGAAAATGATTGCAGAAAATAAAAAAATAGCACCATAAAAACACTGAGTACTTTATAATATGATAAATAAAAAATCAGCTGGGATCAGTCCATTCTTATTGCTATTAGGAATTACTTTTGTAATAATAATAAAAATAAATCCTAGCATTGTAGCAAGTGCATCATTTTTGCTGATCCCTACAGTTTTAATAATGATGGGCTCCTATTTTTATCAAATTGAAACTCAAGTTATAATAATTTCTTTATTTTGTAACATGGGAGTCATTTTTGATGTAAACTCATTTTATATGCCTGGGTTTTTTAAATTTAGAGACTTAATGTTTTTATTTACTTTTTTACCTGTATTTTTTTCATCTCAAAAAGTAAAAAGTGATACTGAAATAAAGAAATTTGTGAAATTTTTTTTAGCTTTTACTTTTTTTTATATATTTATATCGAATGTTATTTCTTTCGCCGGGAATACTATTGAGATATTAAAGTCAATTTTATATTGGAGATTTTTATTTTTCTGGATTGCAATTATTCCAGTTTATCGTCTAATTAAACAATCGGATAATTATGAAAGAGCTCTTCATTTAATGGTCAATATTTCTTTTTATATTTCAATTTTAATTTTGATACAATATTTTTTCCCACAAGTAAGAATATCCACTATAGTCATTGAAGAACTCGATGCATATGTCGGTGGTTATGCTAATTATAATTTTATTATTCCTGGATGGGGTTATTTGGTGCTGTTCCAATTAATAGGTTTGGGTTTGTTTATATTAAAAGCCCCCCAAAAGTATTTGGGATTATCAATTTACTTTATGATGGCCCTAATAATTCTTTTATCTTCAGGGCGGACAGCATTAGTAAAAATGATAGTCTCTACAATCTTATTTGTGATTTTTCTGAGTTCGAATAGCAGCTCAAGAATAACACCAAGATTGTTTGTACTCTTTGTTTTCGGCACTTTATTTGTAATTATAGATTCTTTTACAAACAGCATTGGTATTTTAAGATTTGTGGAAAATTTAGTCCATTCAGGTACATTGGAAATGCAATATACTGAAGGGACATGGGCTATTAGAGTCTTGTCTCTGCCGAATCTTTGGAATCTGTTTCTTTCAAATCCACTTTTTGGAAATGGTATCCTTGATGTAGTTGAAATGCATAGTCAATCTCTTATAAACTTTGCAATTGTTGACAATGGATTGATTGGTGTGTTGGTACTTTACGGTGCCGTAGGCACTTTAATCTTATTTTTCCCGTATTTTAGAATTATTGCACTCGCTCGAAAAACTTTAAGTTTTAAATATTTCAATAATAATTATAAAATTGGATTTGAAAAGATTTTTATTTGTGCATTAAGTGCCCAAATTATTACGCAAATGTTGTTTTATTGGACATTTACTGCGAATGCATTTAGAAATTTTGAAGGGATGTATCTTTTCGGAGTCTATATTGCATTTTTTGTTGAAAGTGTTAATCGCATTAAGAAATCAAAGAATATTATGCAAATGGGTTTTATTTAGTTTGATGATTGGTATTATTTTGGGGATTAAAGAAAATTAAGATTTAGAAAGGTTACTTAAAATGTGCCCAATATGTAATGAATCGACGGGAACTACTTATAAGATAAAAGATTTTATGTACGAAAATGGTGCTATTTATGATTATTGTGAATGTCTTTCATGTGGTGTGTTGTATCTAAAAAATAAGGTCCGCATACAATTGTTATATGACAACAAAAATTATTATTCTTTTTATCCTCACATAAAGTCTAAAGAGAACCTAATCAAGTCAATTCTTGATAAAAAACGTTATAAGTCTGAAATACTAAAAAGTAGCTTTGTAGGTAATTTATTAACTAAAATAAAACCATTAAAAGCTTATAACTTAACTTGGATTAAACAACTAAATTTTGCTAGTTATCAAGAAAAAATTTTGGATGTGGGTTGTGGTAATGGTCAATTGCTTAACTTTCTTTCTTCTGTTGGTTTTGTTAACCTATCCGGTATCGATCCCTTTTTAGAAGAAGAGATTAGCACAACACTTTATAAAATTGAAAAGAAAGAATTACTAGGAATAACTGAGACTTTTGATGTTATTATGTTTCACCATGTATTAGAGCATATTGATAACCCTATAGAAACATTATTAAAAGCAAAAGAATTACTTAATGCAGATGGAAGAATATTAATACGAATTCCATTTAAGGATAGTTATGCGTGGGAAAAATATAAAGAAAATTGGGTGCAAATAGATGCCCCCAGACATGTTATAATTTACTCAAAAGGATCATTAGAAATATTATTTAATAAAGTTGGATTGGAAATAATTGATTTGAAGTATGATTCAACATCATTTCAATTTTGGGGAAGTGAACAGTATTTGCATAATATAGCATTATGCTCCCCAAATTCTTATCATATTGACCCAAGCAAGAGTGTATTTTCAAACGAAAAAATAATTGCGTTCGATAATTTAGCAGAAGATCTAAATAAAAATAAAAATGGCGATCAAGTATCAATTATTTTGAAGAATAAGTAGATGTCATCTAATAAAGCAATTATTTTTTTTTGTGATGGGAATTTTATAGGAGGCGCACAATCACGGTATATAAATTTGATTAACCATATTAACAATAGTGGTTCGGATGATTATCTAATGATAATAAACAAAGAATTTTATGATGCAATCACTATTAATAATCAAATAAAATGTTCTAGCAACATTCTACCAATTACTATTCGTAAAAAATATTCTCCAAGTAATTCTCTTAACTTATCAATTCCAAAAAAAAATAAGATAAAATTAAATAATAGGGAAAAAAAATTTAAAAAACTTCGAAATATAAAATGGTTATTAGGCAAATATATTGAGTGGTTTTCATTTTCTTTGCAATGCTCGCAAATAATCAGAAAATACAATATTAAAACAATTTATTCAGTATGGAAAGGTGGAATATGGATTTGGCCACTAAAATTTATACTTGGCTTCAGATTAATACATAGTTATAATGACTCTTCAGTTGCTTCATTATCTAAAAGTGTTTTTAGGGTTTTTGATTCGGAATATTGGGTCTTAAAGTATTGTGATAAAATTGATTTTCTATCATTAAATTATGTAAATCTTTTGGAGAGAGTTATTGGTAAGATTGATAGTAATAGAATAAGTATCACTCCAAATAGTTTTATTATTTATGACAGTTATTATCCAGTGTATCCCAAAGAGAATGATGTAATTTTTATGGCAAGATTTATTTCTTACAAAAATCCGATTTTGTTTCTTGAATCTGTGAAGTATTTTAATAAACTAAACTTCGGTGAAAAGGTTAATTTTTTTATTATAGGTGAAGGTTCATTAGAAAACGACATCAAAGAATTTATTAAAGTAAATAAGCTACAAAATGTAACTTTTATTGGGAAGATATTTCATAGTTGGACTTATCTTAGAAAATCTAAAGTATTCATTTCAATTCAAGACGATGAGAATTATCCTAGTCAATCTTTACTAGAAGCAATGGCTTGTGAAAATGCAATTATTGCTAGTGATGTTGGCGAAACAAGGAAATTAGTCACTGAGAGTGAAGGAATTTTGGTAAATTTAGATAAGGAATCGATTGCAAACGCATTAATAAATTTATTGTCAAATCCATTGCTAATGGAGACACTAAGTAAAAATGCTAGGAGAAAAGTACTAAGTCAACATACAATTGAAAAGTACGAGGAGTATTTTAAAAAATTATTGGAACCATAATGGATGAAAAACGGGTAACCTCTGAGTTAAAGAAAGTTGGAGTAATAATACCAACTTATAACAATACTACTGAGTTATTTGAATGCATAAGTTCTCTACTACTAAGCAATTATAAAAATTGTACAATTGTAATAGTGGATGACGGTTCAAGAAACGAAATTCAGGAGCAAATTCTTACTAAATTTAAACACAACTCAAATATAAAAGTTATTTGCAATAAAGCGAACGATGGATTTGCCAGGGTTTGTAATTTAGGAACTTTAGAAGCAAAAAAGAGCCAATGCGATCTTTATTTTTTTCTAAATAACGACACCTTGGTAAAAGAAAATACCATAACTCTCATGGTAAAGGAATTTTCAAGCGTTGATGTTGGGATTGTAGGTCCCAAAATAATTTTGTATAACTCTGGTAAATTGGATTCAACCGGAGGGTTTCTTGATAGAAAAACGCTGGATGTTAATAATCGTGGCTATAATGCTCTTAATGTTGAGCAAGATCAAAAAGTAGAGAAAGTAGACTTTGTTTCCGGGTGTGCTTTAATGATTAGAGCAGATTTATTCGAAAAGGTTAAGGGATTTGATGAAAGATTTTTTTTATATTCCGAAGAAGTGGATTTATGCTATTCGGTCACAAAAAGTAATTATAAGGTTATCTATTCTCCATTTCCAATTGTGTGGCATCATCACTCAAAGACAATTGGTGAAAATCCTTATAAAAAAAGTTACTATTTAATTCGGAGTAAAATATTTTTTGTAAAAAAATGGGGAACAAAGAGACAAGTACTAAACATGTTTATTAAACAAGTTAAAAATGCAATAATGAGTTCAACGATTCAGTATATGAAGCAAGTTATTTTATTGGGTCTAGCTTTATTTGATGGAATTAGTAACAACATGAGAAAATCGAAAATAAAATGGTTGAATTAATATGATTAGAAATATTCTATTCGTTTTTGGCACAAGGCCAGAAGCTATAAAACTTTTTCCTATTATTAATAAAATGAAATCAATGCCGGAGTATTTTAATGTTATAATATGTTCAACTGGTCAGCACCATGAAATGTTGCAACATACGTTAAAAGTATTTGATATTAATCCAAATTATAATTTAAACATCATGATTAATAATCAGAGTTTGGCGGGATTGACAGCAAATTTAATTCCTCAAGTAAATGATATATTCGCAAAAGAGAAAATTAATCTTACCATTGTACAAGGGGATACGACTTCGACATTCGTCGGTTCACTTTGTTCGTACTATAATAAAGTGCCAATTAGTCATATTGAAGCAGGTTTAAGAACAAATAATAAGTATAGTCCTTTTCCAGAAGAAATCAACAGAAGATTGACAGATATATTATCTGATTCATATTTTGTCCCAACAGAATTGGCAAAAAACAACCTAATAAAAGAAGGAATTGATTTAGAAAAAATATTTATTACCGGGAATACAGCTATCGATTCTCTTATTTACATCATGAAGGAAAATTCAAAAATAAATAAATTCGAGAAGTTAATCAAATGTTATAACTTAAATCTAAATAAAATATATATTTTAATTACAGGTCATCGAAGAGAAAGTTTTGGAGACAGTTTTAAGAATATTTGTGAGGCAATAAAATCAATTGCTTTAGCACACCCGGAGATAGAAGTAGTTTACCCTGTTCATTTAAATCCGAATGTTCAAAAACCTGTATTCGAAATTTTGAATAATATTTCGAATATAAAGCTAATTCCACCTGTTGAATATGACTTTTTTGTTTTTTTGATGCAACATTGTTATTTAATATTATCTGATTCAGGTGGAATACAAGAAGAAGCTCCAACAATGAATAAACCTCTGTTAGTGATGAGAGAAGTAACTGAACGTCCCGAGGGCTTAATAGCTGGAACTATGAAACTTGTCGGGACAGGAAGAGACAGTATCTTTAATTCTGCTAATAATTTACTTACATCGAAAGAAGAGTATTATTCAATGATTAATAAGGGCAATCCTTATGGTGATGGGAAGGCTTCGGAAAGGATTACTGAAATAATTAAAAATAGTTTTTAATATATGTTACAAAAAGTATTGTTTACAGATATTACCGGTTTGCCTTTTTATGAGGGGGGGGCAAAATCCAGAATACTTGGAGAGTTGTCTTCCCTTCGAGAGTCTAAATATAATATTTCATTGTTATGTTATGTTGAACCTTTTTATTTAATTAAGAAATTCAAGAAAATAGTACTATTTAAGAATGAGATGACAAACAGTAACATTAAATTATATATTTTACCTTCTCTACCTCTAAAACGTTATTTATTTATTAGGAAAATTAATGAGTATTACTTAGGTTTATTCACATCAATATTAGTGATGAAAAAAAAATTTTGCATTTTACATTCTCAAACAAGTAATGCCTCAAAAATTGCAACAATTGTTAAAAAGATAGTTCCAAAAGTGAAAGTTGTTGCTGATATTCATGGGATTGAACCTGAGGAATATCTTCTTAAAAAAAACAAGCAACAAAAAGACGAAATATATTTTCATCTTGAGAAAACTGACACTGAGATAATTAAATATGCAGACTGGAATATCTATTCATCTAGGTCGATGTATCGTTACTATATTGATAAGTATGGGATAGAACATTTGAACTATTCCATAATACCCTGTGTGGTAAACGCGGAGTATATGAAATGTAGCAACCTTACTAAAAGGATGAAAAAAAAAGAAGAATTAGAAATAAATGATAAAATCATTTTTTGTTATTCCGGCACAGTGGCTGCTTATCAAATGATAGAAGAAACCTTACAGTTATTCAAACAGATAAATAATATAATTCATAACTCCTACTTATTAATTTTGACGCCAGATGATAATCTTATGGAAGAATCTTGTAAAAAAAAATCTTTAAGTAAAACAACATATAAAATAATAAATGTTAGACCTGTCCAATTAACAGAGTATCTTCAAATAGCAGATTTCGGTTTTTTAATTAGAGATAAAATTCTCGTTAATAAAGTATCTTCTCCCGTAAAGTTTGGCGATTATTTAATGAATGGAGTACCAATAATAGCCACTAATGAAATTGGTGACATTTCGAATACTATTAAAGAAGAAAAACTGGGGTTTATTCTTAAAGAATTAAGTGTCAATTCGGATTTGTTGGAATTTATTATGAGTGTAACTACTAACAGGGCAAAGTACACTCTTAATTGTCAAAATTATATAAAAGAAGTATATAATTGGAGAAAGTTTAGTGAAGTAATTGTTGACACATATAACTCAGTCCTCACGACCCCAAAAAAGAAATAAGTCATTGAAATCCGCAATAACTGCCAATGAAAGGACGATACAATTTCTCTTAATCATTACATATTCAAGAGAACGTAATGCAACTTAATTCAAGAATATGAAATTCTGTTTATGCGTTTCCGATTGTGAAACAATGCATGATTTTTCTTGGGATATATAATTCGAGTAGGAATTGTAAATTAAGCAGGTAATTTACCAGAATAAGTGGAATGATACAGGTTTAGTAATTCCTCCAACAATCCATAAATCCTCGCAACGTTGATCGTCAAATTAATGGATGGTTCTCAGATGAGGTATAAATGATAAGAAATATAAAGAGAATTAGAAAGTCTTTAATAAATTGGAATAATTTTAGTCGGATTGTAACTGAAATTTAAAATAATGTTAGGCCATTTCCATGAAAAATGTATTATTTATTACATATGGTTTTTCTCTTGGAGGAGCAGAAACGTTTTTGATTAATTTGCTAAATGGATTAGATAAATCAAAAATAAAACCCATTGTCGTATCTCTTGGAGAAGGGAATGAGTTGATTTCGAGATTAAATACAGATATAGCCTTTTATGAATTGAAAAGAAGATGGAAATATGATTTAGCTCCAGCATTCAAAATTGCTAGATTAATAAAGCAATTTGAGATAGAAAAAGTATTTGCAGTAAGTTTGTTCTGTTATTTCTTTGTGTATATATCTCGATATTTGGTGAAAATTCCAATTAAGATTTTTATCTCATTACATTCTACTAAACCGAGATCTATTAAAGACTTTGTTCAAAATTGGATCTTTTTTAGACTTTTAGGTGATGAACAACTCATTGCAATTTGTGAGTACCAAGTAACGTATTTATCTAAGATTTATCAACTTAAGAAGGAAAAATTTAAAATAATTTACAATGGAGTGGACCCAGCTCATTGGACCCTTATGAAATCCGATTTTAATAGAGAAGAATTTAGAAAAGAACTAGATATTCAAAATGATGACTTGGTTATTATTCAGGTAGCTGGTTTCCGAAAAGAAAAGAGTCATATAGATTCCATTAGAGCATTAAAGTTATTACACGAAAAATATAATCTAAAAGCTTATTTAATTTTTAACGGGGATGGAGATAAAAAAATTATTCAAATGTTAAAAAATATGGTTTTAGAGTTGGAAATAAAGAAATATGTAAAATTTTGTGGTAAGCAGATGGATGTTAGACCCTATTACTGGGTATCTGATTTATTCACATTGTCATCCATAAGCATTGAGACCTTTTCGATTGCTGCTCTAGAGTCAATGTCTTGCGGCCTACCCGCAGTTTTAACAGACTTAGGAGGAGCTAAAGAAATGATTTTAGAGGGAATTAGTGGATTTGTTATTCCACCCGGTAGATATGATAAGCTTGCAGAGGGATGGTTTAAAATATTGCATAAAAAAACTGATTTTGATCCCAATCGAATTAGGGAAATTATCGAAAAAAAATTTTCTCTGATAGATTGTGTCCAAGGTTATGAGAAATTGTTGTTTGATTAAATAAGATCTTCAATCATAAGTCATAAAAGCTTACCTTGAATATTTATTTCTTAATTGAGGTTATGAGAATATTAATTGTCTGCCGAAATAATTACGATTAGAATATATTTAGGTTGCGATATAGTGTTTGTTTATCAGTGAATAGATGAAATCACTAAGAATATTGTGTGGTGCAGATTTTGACAGATATATTTAATAAAAGGAAAAGGATTGTAGGTTATTATATTGATTTCGGTGATGTAAAATGGGTAAGAGGTTTAACAAAAACAGTTATATCATAACTGATAATCCAGAACGCTTTATGGGTAGTTCGTTGGAACAATCTCAAAACTAATTGGATTTAAATCAAAAATAATTAGAGTTTCTTTGAATGGTTAAAAAATATTATAAACAAACTAAATAATAAAGAAAGTTTATGAAAACTATATTAATTACTGGTGCAGCCGGCTTTATAGGATCGCATCTAACCGAACTATTAGTTTCGGAGGGATATAAAATCCGAGCGCTTACTCATTATAACTCAAAAAATAATTGGGGTTGGTTAGAAACTTCAAAATTTAAAAATGAAATTGAAATTATAGGGGGTGATATACGTGATTATGATTCTGTGTTTGATGCATTAAAGGGCTGCGATACTGTTTTCCATTTAGCTGCACTAATCGGAATACCATATTCTTATATTTCTCCTTTAGCTTACATAAAAACAAATATTGAAGGGACATACAATATTCTTCAAGCTGCAAAAGAGTTAAACTTAGAAAATGTAATAATTACTTCAACGTCCGAGACATATGGAACCGCGCAATACGTCCCTATTGATGAAAAACATCCTCTGGTGGGTCAGTCACCCTATTCCGCTTCAAAAATTGCTGCGGACCAATTAGCTATTAGTTTTTACAAATCGTATAATTTGCCTGTGAAAATTGTACGACCCTTTAATACATATGGCCCTAGGCAATCGGCAAGAGCAATAATTCCGACTATCATTTCTCAATTGCTGACTGGCAAGAAGAATTTAAATTTAGGCAGTCTAAAGCCAACAAGAGATTTGACTTATGTGAAAGATACTATTGAAGGTTTTTTATCAATAGCAAAATCAAAAAAATTAACTGGCGAAGTTACTAATGTTGGAATGAATGCAGAGATTTCGATTAAAGAATTGGTGAAAATTATTTCTAGAATTATTGAAGTTAAGGTAGTCTTAAAAACAGATAAAGAAAGATTACGACCTAAAAATAGTGAGGTTGAAAGGTTGCATTGTGATAATTCTAAATTACTTCAAAATACTCTCTGGAGGCCTAAATTCAATCTTGAAACCGGATTAAATGAAACTATAAATTGGATAAAAAAAAACATTCATAATTATAAACCGGAAATATATAATGTCTGATAGAAGAGTGGTTATACTTGCTGGAGGAAAAGGTACGCGATTGAAGCCTTACACAATTTCGATTCCTAAACCCTTAGTGCCAATTGGGGATAAGCCTATTTTAGAAATAATTATCAATCAGCTAAAAAAGGCCGGGTTTACTCATATAACAATTTCATTAAATCATATGGCCGAATTAATTAAAACATTTTTTGGCGACGGTTCAAAGTGGGGAATTACAATTGATTACTCAGTAGAAAGTATACCACTTAGTACTATGGGCCCATTAAAACTAATAAAGAATCTTCCAGAAAATTTTTTAGTTTTGAACGGAGATGTTTTTACGGATTTAGATTTTTCAAAACTTTACGATTATCATGTTTCGGCAAAGAATCTGTTTACCATCTCTACAATTAACAGAGAAGAAAAAATTGATTATGGTGTCTTGGATATCGAAAATAGTACACTTATAGGATTTAGAGAAAAACCTATATTTACTTTTAACGTAAGTATGGGTATATATGTCGTTAACAAAAAAATATTGGACTTTATTCCTGAAAATATAGCGTTTGGATTTGATGATTTGATGAAATCATTAATTATTAAAAAAAAACCAGCTGACTTGTTTATGTTTAAGGGGTTTTGGTTAGATATTGGACGACCTGAAGACTATGAAAAAGCAATTCTCGAGCTACCAAGGTTCAATTTATGAAAGCTAAAATTATTGCAGTTACCGGTAGTTCAGGCTTTTTGGGAAAACCATTAGTACAAAAATTGCAGAATGATGGTTATCAAGTAATAGAAATTGATCTTTCTAATAAAATAGATATTACGAATAAAGATAGCTTAAAGGATATTCAAAGATTCGATATTATTATACACCTGGCCGCAAAATCTTTTGTTCCGGATTCATATATTTTCCCTTTTGACTATTATTTCATTAATAGTATTGGAACTTTAAATATTTTAGAATTATGCCGAAAATTTAAAGCAAAAATTATTTTCATAAGCTCATATGTTTATGGCCAACCTCAATATTTACCAGTTGACGAAAAACATCCACTGCAACCATTTAATCCTTATTCTCAATCCAAAATTATAGGTGAACACCTTTGTATAGGTTATAACCGGGACTTTGATATTCCCGTAATAGTCATTAGACCATTCAATATATATGGGGAAAACCAGCCAGAACATTTTTTAATATCTAAAATTATTTCGCAAGCAAAACATGGTAAAGTGATATTGAATGATCTAAGGCCAAGACGCGATTATATTTATATTGATGATATTATTGATTTATTTTTGTTAACCTTGGAATATGAGAATTATACATTTGAAAATTTCAACGCCTCCTATGGTAAAAGTTATTCTGTTAAAGAAGTTGTTGATATTGTAAAAGAAATTTCTCGATTTAATTTTGATGTTATTAATACACATTCGACAAGGAAAGAAGAGGTACTGGAAGTTATTGGGAATAGCGATAAAGCTAAACATATTCTAAAATGGTATCCTAATTATGATCTCAGGGAGGGAATAATGAGAATTTTTAACAAAAAAGAAATTAGATGAAAATATTGTGGATTTGTTCAGCGAATCAAGGATTAGTTGAGAATAAAATTGATTATTTAAGAAATAAATGGTCTTTTCTATATGAATTAAAAAATCAGTTAGAATTGGATGAATCAATAATAATTGAAATATTTTTTATAACGGGTAAAGGAATATTCGGGTATCTCAAATCCATTAATAAATTTAAAAATGTTATCAACAAAGAAGACTTTGACTTAATTCATGCTTTTTATGGCCATGCTGGTTTATTTGCAAATTTTCAAAGGAAGTATAATGTTGTTGTTACATACTTGGGATCGGATATAAATATTTTAAAAAATAGAATAATTTCACAGATATCATATTTTTTATCTGATTGGAACATTTTTGTCTCTCATAAACTATCGAAAAAAATTGTTAAAGTAGTTAAACAATATTCGATACTACAATTTGGAATAAACCTTAATTTATTTTATCCAATGACAAGAAAAATGGCACGTGAAAAAATGGGGTTAGATATAAATAAAAAATATGTCTTATTTAGTTCTTCAAAAGATAACCCTATAAAGAATTATGAACTTGCTAACCGTGTTATTGCTCGTTTACAGGGTATTGAGATTTTAACATTATTAAAAGGTTATTCAAGGGAAGAAATTAATCTTTTAATTAATTCTGCTGATGTTCTTCTCTCAACTTCTCTGCACGAAGGTTCTCCCCAAATTATAAAAGAAGCAATGGCATGTAATATTCCAATAGTTGCTACAAATGTGGGTGATATTGATGAGGTTGTTAGTGATACAGTAGGTTGTTATTTGACCAATTTTAAAGAAGAAAATATTTTTAATAGTCTGGTTGAGGCCCTAAATTTTAACAAGAGAACTCAAGGTAGAGAAAGAATTATGAAATTTGATATCTCTAAAATAGCTGAAGAAATAAAATTTATTTATAAAAATAATTGTGCTTAATATTTTTTTATGATTGTAATTATTGATTATGGTTTAGGTAACCTTGGTTCTATCCTTAATATGCTTAAGAGGATAGGTGTAGATTCAATAATTTCGAATGATAAAAAATTAATCGAAAATGCTGATAAAATTATTTTACCTGGTGTAGGATCATTCGATTCAGGGATGAGTAATTTAAAGAAAGCTGGTTTAGTGAATATCCTTGAAAGAAAAGTGCTTGTGGATAAAGTCCCGTTTCTAGGTATTTGTCTTGGAATGCAACTGATAACAAGGAAAAGTGAAGAAGGAGAATTAAATGGTTTGGGATGGATTGATGCAGAGACAAAAAAATTCGACAGCACGATTCAAGATAAAAAAATGATAATTCCTCACATGGGTTGGAATAAGGTCTATCCAGTATCTGATTGTCTTTTGTTTAATGATATGGATAATGAGATGAGATTCTATTTTGTCCACTCGTATTATGTCCACTGTGAAAACAAAGAAGAGATAGCCGGTGAAACAGATTATGGATCGAGGTTTACTTCGGTTATTCAAAAAGAGAATATATTTGCCACACAATTTCATCCGGAAAAAAGTCATAAATACGGACTTACTTTACTAAAAAATTTTGTTGGATTATAATGTTAAGACCCAGGATTATTCCATGCCTTTTACTAAAAAACAAAGGGTTGGTGAAAACAAGAAAATTTAAAGACCCTGTTTATATTGGTGATCCTATAAATGCAGTTAAAATTTTTAATGACAAGGAAGTGGATGAATTAATCTTTCTTGATATCTCTGCAACAAAAGATAAGAAAAAGCCAAATTTTGATTTGATTGAATCGATAGCGACGGAAGCCTTTATGCCTTTTGCCTATGGTGGCGGAATAAGAACAATCGAGGATGCAGGGAAAATCTTGAAAAACGGGGCAGAAAAAGTTATCATTAATTCGTATGCACTTGAAAATCCTTTTTTCATAAAAGAACTAGCTGAAAAATTTGGAAGCCAGAGTGTTGTTGTAGCAATAGATGTTAAGAAAAATATTTTGGGGAGCTATATTGTTTATTCTCATTCGGGAATAAAAATGATGAAGGTCCCTCTGATTGACCATTGTAAACAATTTGAGGCACTCGGTGCTGGCGAGATATTTATTAATTTTGTGGACAACGACGGTATGATGGAGGGATATGATTTGAAACTGCTTAAGATGGTAACTGAAAGCATTACTTTGCCCGTCATTGCATGTGGGGGAGCAGGAAACATTAACCATTTAGCTGATGCTATTCATATCGGGAAAGTTTCAGCAGTAGCAGCTGGTAGTCTTTTTATATTTTATAGATCAAGGAATGCAGTTTTAATCAATTATCCAAATAAAGAAGAAATTAAAAAAATTTATTAATAGGTCCCTTATGTATAAAAATATTCCAGCAGAAAAGAGATATTGTATTAGGTGTATCTTGGATTCCACTGTGCCGGGTATTGAATTTTACAGCAATGGGGAATGCAGTTATTGCAAATTGAACGATTTATTGGAAGAAGAATATCCGCTAGATAGTTCCAATAATATTAACGACCTTATCGACAAAATAAAAAAAAGTGGGAAGGGGAAAAAATATGATTGTATAGCTGGGATTAGTGGCGGGACAGACAGCACATATACATTGTATCTTGCAAAAAAGTTTGGTTTAAGAGTATTGGCAGTCCATTTTGATAATGGTTGGAATACAGAACTAGCCGTTTCTAATATAAATAATACTTTGTCAAAACTTGGATTCGATCTCTTTACCTATGTTGTTAATTGGGAAGAATTTAAGGACTTACAACTATCATTTCTGAAAGCATCAACAATTGACGTTGAGATACCAACGGATTTGGCGATAAACGGTGTATTGTATCGAGTTGCATTAAACGAAGGATTAAAATATGTACTTACAGGTATTTCATTCAGAACTGAAGGGAATATGCCCCAAGCATGGGGTTATGGTGATGGCAAGTATATGAAGTCGGTTCAAAAGCTTTTTGGAACAAAAAAGTTGAAAACTTTTCCAAACATTACCCTCTTGTCGATGATTTATTATAATATTATTAGACAAGTTAAAATTGTCCGATTTCTAAATTATTTTGACTATTCAAAGCAAACAGCGGCAAAAATTTTAGAAAAAGAATTAGGCTGGAGGAATTACTCAGGGCATCATTTTGAATCAATATATACTAGATTTTTTCAAGGGTATATTTCACCTGTAAAATTTGGTGTTGATAGAAGGATAATTGCGTTATCTGCTCAAGTTAGATCAGGACATCTCTCAAGAGAGGAAGCTTTGAAAAAGATTTCTGAAAAGCACTACTCCGATAAAGAAATCGAAGCAGACAAAATTTATATTGCAAAAAAAATGGGGATTTCATTTGAAGAGTTTGAAAACATTTTAGATTCTCCTCCCAGAACTTTTCATGATTATAAAAGTAACTATAATTTTCTAAAACGATTTCAGTTTGTGATTCGATTTTTATCGCGAATGAAACTCATTCCGATGATTTCTCACAAGTCAAAATATTTATAAGTATGGCGAAGAAAAAAATCTTATCGATTGTGGGTGCTCGTCCGCAGATCATAAAAAGTTCTCCGGTTTCGAAAGTATTGAGAAAATCTTTTTGCGAGATCTTGCTTCATACCGGTCAGCATTATGATAAAAGAATGTCGCAGGTTTTCTTTGATCTTCTTCATATTCCGCAGCCTGATTATAATTTAAATGTCGGCTCTGCAAGTCATGCCATGCAAACAGCAAAAATGATGATTGGAATTGAGGAAGTGATAGTGAAAGAAAAACCTGATATGGTTCTGGTTTATGGTGATACAAACAGCACATTAGCTGGTGCAGTGACGGCAGCCAAAATGCATATACCGGTCATTCACATTGAAGCAGGTCTAAGAAGTTACAATAAAAAAATGCCGGAAGAATTGAATAGAGTCTGTACAGATCATCTTTCGAATATTCTATTTTGTCCAAGCAAAAATGCCGCCGATAATTTAATTAAGGAGGGGATTAAAAATAATGTGTTCGTTGTTGGCGATGTGATGAAAGACGCTGTTGCTCAGAACATTAATCATATTAATACTGAAGAAATACTATCACACTATAAAGTTGAGAATGATTTTTATTTTATGACAATTCATCGGCAGGAAAATACTGATGATCCGGGTAGATTAAAAAATATAGTTGCACTAATTAAACATGCTCAAAATAAAGTTTATTTCAGTTTGCATCCGAGGACAAAAAAGCTTTTGTCTGAAAATAAAATCAACCTACCTTCAAATGTTGTTTCCCTAGAACCAGTAAATTATATGGAAAGTTTAAGCTTTCAAAAACATGCAAGGATCGTGATTACGGATAGTGGTGGTATTCAAAAAGAAGCATTTTACTTAAACACACCATGTATTACTTTAAGAGATGAAACAGAATGGATCGAAACTGTACAGTTCGGGTTTAACAAAGTAATAGGTGTGAGTGAAAGTAAATTCAAAGAAGTTGAAAAAAAATTCTTATCACATAATATCAACTTTTCTGCTAACAATATTTATGGAGATGGGAATGCATCCGGAAAAATAGTTGAAATCTTGAGAAATTTTTATGCTTGAGAAATACTGCCATGTGTTTTTTGATGAATATCCCAAAGATTCAAGAATACGTAGATACACTAATACTCTTGTAAGACTTGACTTCGAAGTTTTTATAGTATGTCTCTCTTCTAAGGGGAAAAGTTTTTACGAAAAAGATGGTAAACTCCACATATACCGTATTCCAATCAAAAAAAGACGAAGCACTTTTTTTAGAAGAATATATGAATATTTCTTATTTCAAATATTTTCAACTATTCTTATAACCTACTTATACCTTAAAAACAAAATTGCAATATTCCATTCCCATACATTGCCCGATTTTCTGGTTTTTTCTTGTTTGGTCCCGAAACTATTTGGCGCTAAAATAATTTTGGACTTTCACGAGTTATTTCCTGAATTTATGATGCAACATAAACCAGTATTAGATTACAATTCAAGAATAATTAAATTATTATTATGGCAGGAAAGATTATCTTTTAACTTCGCTAATAACATTATAACATTCCATGATCCAGCAAAAGAAATTCTAATTAGAAGAATAAAATCTCCCACACCGGTAATAACAATTATGAATGGAGTTGATGAAAGTGAATTACCTGCATTTAAGAAACGAAAAAGTGACACTTTCAAAATTATTTATAATGGTACTATTAATTTTAATTTAAATTTGACATTAATTATAAAAGCTTTCAAAATTATCAAAGAAAAAAGAGCAGACATATTTGATAAAATGGGTTTTTATATATACGGGGACGGACCTGATATAAATAATATTCTCAATTTGGCTAATGAATTAAATATTTCAAATGTTTTTTATGAAGGACAATTAAAGTTTATAGACATTGTAAATAAATTGGAAGATGCCGATTTATGTATATTGCCCCCTAAAAGGGATATTTACTCTGATCTCTTCTATTCATTAAAACTTCTTGAAATGATTTACTTCCGGATACCTGTATTAGCAACTAGGTTAAATACTTATCAAAAATATTATCCAGAAGGCTGCCTATTTTATTTTGACTCTGAAAATGAGAAAGAACTTGCCGAAAAAATCATTTATATCTTTGGAAATCATGGAGTAATTGAAAAATATACTCAAAAAGCATTTGAAGAGTATCGGAAATATTCTTGGGATATAATGGAAAAACGCTTCATAAAATTAATAGAGCAATTCCAAGAATAATTCAAAGTGTTAATACTGGTTTTGATAAGGAAGAATTTCCCAATTACATTGAATGGACTAGATTTAAATATACAAGAAGGGGATAATGCTCTAGTATTTTACACACCAAAAGAGATAAGAAAAAAGAATTACTAAAAGAAATAACCTTGAAATAAACACGGGAGAAAAACAATGAACATACCATTTTTGGATCTAAAGGCACAATACAAATCAATAAAGGAAGAGGTACTACCGGCAATTAATAATGTTTTAGATAATACAGCTTATGTCTTAGGGAAACCTGTTGCTGAATTTGAGCAAGCATTCGCGAAAGCGCATGATGCAAAATTTTGCTACTGTGTAAATAGCGGGACAGCCGGCAACCACATGGTTCTTTGGGCGTTGGGAGTCGGTCCGGGGGATGAAGTAATAATTCCAGATAATACTTTTATTGCGACTGCATGGGGAGCCACGTTATGCGGCGCTACTCCTGTGTCTGTTGACTGCCATCCGGAGAGTTATAATATTGATCCTAAAAGAATTGTGGCGGCAATAACTCCGAAGACAAAAGCAATTGTAGCTGTACATTTATACGGACAAGCGGCAAATATGGGAGTGATTAGTGAAGAGTTAATGGTGAATGGTTTTGAGTTGAAAGAAAAAGGGGTTTTTGTTCATAAGGATTCAGGGCAAACTATCTATTTAGTTGAGGATTGTGCTCAGGCACATATAAGTGAGTATAAGGGGACGAGGGTTGGGGGACTTGGTATTGCATCATCGTTCAGTTTTTATCCGGGGAAAAACTTGGGAGCTTATGGAGAGGGAGGAGCGGTAATGACTGATAATGTAGAGCTTGCGAAGAAGTTTAAAATGATCAGAGATCATGGCGCGGAACAAAAATATTATCATCAGATATATGGACACAATTACCGCATGGAAGGAATCCAGGGTGCTGTTCTCGGAGTAAAGCTAAAGCATCTTGAAGACTGGACGAACGGGAGAAGAAGAGTCGCTGAAAAGTATAAAGAATTGTTGAGAGATGTTGAAGGATTGAAGTTGCCAACCGAAATGGATTATGCGAAGCATGTGTATCATTTGTTTGTGGTTCAGGTCAGCGGTCAGCGGTCAGAGATCAGCGGTCAGCGGTCAGAAAGAAGGGATGAGTTGCAGAAGTTTTTGGGTGAGCAAGGAATTGCGACAGGATTACATTACCCAGTCCCGCTTCATCAGCAGCCATGTTTTGAACATTTAGGATACAAAAAAGGAGATTTTCCGGTAAGTGAGCAATTAGCAGAACAAGGGCTATCGTTACCAATGTATGCGGAGTTAACGGATGAACAGATTGGGTATGTTTGTGAGAAAGTGAAAGAATTCTTCAAGAAGTAAATAGTGAATGGTAAATAGCGAATAGTGAATAGTAAATGAAAGATCGTTGTGAATTATTGGGCAAGTTTAAATTTTTTTGGAAATTAAAATGATTGACCATGATGTTTTAACGGACATTAAAAATAAATTAGCAGTTAAATCATTGTTGTTGAGTGATTTTTTTTAAGACTATTTTCTATTCACTATTAACAATTTACTCTGTATTAACATGATGAATGAAAGACCGCATAAAAAGCTGGAATTGTGGAAAGAAGCAATTGAGTTGGTTGTTTTGATTTACGATATCACCAAGAAATTTCCCAAAGAAGAAGAATACGGATTAAAAGGTCAACTAAGACGTGCCGCCGTTTCAGTTCCATCCAACATTTCAGAAGGATTAACCCGTAGAACTATTGCAGATAAACTTCATTTTCTTAATATTGCAGACGGTTCTTTAAGTGAAATTGATACACAGTTGGAAATTTCATTGAGGTTACGTTATCTTTCGATGGATGATTTTGAATTAGTTATGAAAAAAGTCACATTAGTCGAGAAACTACTAAGTGGATTGATCAGAAAGCTTAAAAATGATGCCTAAGGTTATTACTATTTACTCTTCACATTTCACATTTTACCATTCACGATTTACTATTCACTTTTCTCAGTTCGCTATTCACATTTCACCATTTACTATTTACCATTCACTATTCACTACTACAAATGAACATTCCTCGACATAAATATATATTTGCAATAGCTGATTTTGTAGTTCTGGTAGTTACATTTATCATTACGCAATATTTTGTTTTTTTTAATGGTGAATTTAATGTTGGTTACTTGCTGGCATCAATTGAATCATTATGGTTTTATGGATTAGTGGCGGCAGGATTTCTTTTTATATTCCAGTCTAATAATCTCTATAAACATCATATAATAGTCAGCCATTCTGCCCAAATAGTTGCAATCTTGAAATCGTTATTTTACGGATGTTTAGGATTGATCGTCCTTTCTTTTATTCTCAAAGTCCCACGGATCTATGAATCAAGGATTTATGTAGTTCTGTTTTTAGTAAATGTTGTCGTTTTTTTTATGATAGTAAGGGTGGTTTTTTTAAGAGAACTCTATCTCCGTTTTGGAAAAACGCGATTACTAAGACGTAATCTTTTAATTATTGGAGGCGGGAAGTCAGGGAAGTTGTTAGCTACAAAAATATTATTTGAAGATGCGGTAGGGATTCAACTTTTTGGATTTATCGATGATGCAGAACCAATTGGAACGAAAGTAATACAAGAGTATGAGGTTATAGGGAAAGTGAGTGAGTTACC
>Ga0172379_10001378_pt1 | contig 48694 bp, 53 predicted proteins | sample GrowelOW334metaG_FD_119756 | JGI IMG/M metagenome (GOLD analysis project Ga0172379, IMG submission 119756) | Groundwater microbial communities from an aquifer near a municipal landfill in Southern Ontario, Canada - Groundwater well OW334 metaG | ecosystem: Environmental > Aquatic > Deep...
ACCTAATCGCTTAAATCTCTTATTTACTCTCGCTTTATTTTTGACCGGTGTTTCCATGATGTCGCGTGTCTCAGAATTTTTATATTTTAACTTTTGATGAACAACAAAAATTTAAGTCCTTTCATGACTCCAAGTAATACCCTCTTTAATCACCTTAGCTGGAAAACCAGCAATAAGAGCATTGGCAGGATAATTTCGTGCTGTAACCAAACTACCCATCCCTATCACTGTATTAGAAAGAATAGTTACTCCTTTTAATATTTTAACATTTCGACCAATCCAAACATTATCAGAAATCACTATAGGTTTACTAGGATTAATTCGTTCCCCATTTTGATAAATCGAATGTCCATCACATGACCAAAATTCAACATCATCGGCAATCAGGTTATTCCTTCCAATGTATACCTTATCTTGATATTCACAGCAGACGATTTTTGCTCCACCTATTTCAGTATTTTTACCTATGATTATCTGGCTATAGGAATTTTGAATAATTATTTCCAATCCTCCAATTTGAACATTTTCATCAATAAATACTGTATTATTATCTCCATTAATACCGATACGAATGTTTTTTAATTTCCCATTTTTCATAGTAATTATGTTATTTTTACCGTTAATCCGTATTTTTGATTTACCTCTTAACTGTCCACTAATTTTAAATGTATTATTAAAAAAATTAGAAAACTTCTTATTTGCTAGCCACACAAAAAATAAATTCTTAATTTTATTCAATCCACTAACCATTGTTACGACCTTTTATATTTCATGCTGATGAATTCCCATCTCACATATATAACGATTTGCCTCTTTGTTAGCTAACATCTTATTCCAACACTCAATTCCTGGATCACGATAGTTAAATTTATGCCAAAGATGGAATTGATTTGCTACATTCTTGCACGATTTTATTTCCAATCCATAAGCATGAAATCGCCAATTCAAATCAGTATCATCACTAATAGAATTTTCACCATACCATTCATCAAATCCATTTATAACAATCATATCCTCTCGATAACATGAAAAATTGCATCCTAAAAGACTCGTATTACGTTTACGTAATTTTGAAAAAAGTGAGAACAACCATCCTGTCGGTGCAAGGTAAATACCATTTTCATATTTTGAATCTTTCTCAAAAGCTAATTCAATATATTTATAAAGCCGTTTTTCAATATCAACAATATCAAGTATCTCTGCTTGAATCTTTTGCGTTAATGTTTCTGAAAGGTTAACTCGTCTCCCTGATAATACTGTCCCTTGCTTTGCCAACGTCGTATGGGCTTCAACGAAAGTTGTATAAGGGACACAATCACCATCAATAAAAATCAAATACTCTCCACTACTAGCAATAATTCCATTGTTTTGTGACCTCGCTTTACGTATCCCTATATCTTCTTGTGTCGTATGTTTAATATCTAAATCTGTAATACTAGCAACATACTCTCTCATTTGAGTACTATCGCCATCTTCAGCAATAATAACTTCAAAATTTTTATATGTTTGACGCTTGAGCGCATTGATAATTAATGTGAGTGATTGGATATCTTTATAGATAGCAATAATAAGGCTTACGCGCATAAACTCTCCAAACTTTTTTTCAGCTCTAAAAACTGTTTTTCACTCTCAAACACATCCATCACTTTTTTCTTGCCGGCTATTACATAACGTTCTTTCAATGCAATATCACGTTGTAAGAGTTCTAACTTATTGCTCAAATCATCGCTATCAAACGTCTTAAACAACAATCCATTGATACCGTCATCAATAATCTCCAATGGCCCGCCTCTATCACTGGCGACAACACACACACCGCACATCATCGCCTCAATCAGTACCAATCCGAACGTCTCGTTTTCCGTTGCGAGAACCATACAATCGCATAGCTGCATCATCGTTTGAGCTTGAGTCGTGAATCCTGTGAAAATCGCCACATCAACATACTCATTTTGGAGTTTTTGGAGATAGGACTCCTCCATTGCAGCTCCAATCACCAACGCTTTTGCATTCACCCCTTTGGCACGCAACTTTTTCACTGCTTCAAGGAGAATATGTTGCCCCTTCGCAGGTTCGATTCGTCCAATAATGCCGACGGTAAACGAGTTTCCTAAACCCAATGGTTCCCGATGGCTCTTTTTTGCTTCATCGCTAATGATTATTGGTTGTTGCGCTCCGATATAGAGAACCTCTGTTTTGGGACGAATTTCTAAGGGGATAAATTTCTCGATTTGCTCTTTGACTTGTTGCGTGACGGCAAGGATCATCTCCATATTTTTATACAAAAAACGGTGATAAAAATCATCTTTGAAGCGGGTCATTGTCATGTGACGGGACTGGACAACTTTGGGACGACGTTTCGAGAGGAGCTTCGCCGTAATGGCAAGGGGCAAATCTTTCGTCCAGTGCAAATGGAGAACGTCGATGGCTTCCTTATCAATGATACGGGCAAGTTGACGCGCACCAAGCCATGAGAGGAAAACATTGCGCCGTTTGAGCGTGATATAGCGATAAGGAGTATCCTCATAATAACTTTTTAATTTCCCTTTTTCATTAATAACACTAATACATTCATCCCCTAAAAAATGGGAGGCACGCATCATATAAAGTTCCAGCCCTCCAAGGTCAGGAGAGAGACAGAGTTCACAGATTTTAGTTCCCATGTTTTTGCTCCAAATTCATCTCATACAGTTTGATGTATTTATAAAAATTCGTCACCATGTGGGAAAAGGCGATTATAAGTCCTGCATATCCATCTAAAAATCCCCGTTTGAGAATGTAAGTACGGAAAAATGAGTAGAGTCCGTTAAAAAATGCTTTCGCAGGAGATGACGATTTTTTACCGACATTATCGGTTGCAAAAAGAGTTGAATAGCGGTCAGCTTTTAAGATAAATTCTGTAATGCTAGGATAAGGATAATGACTAAAACTGTTTGTAAGTTTTTCAATCTTCAATCCATTGGTCAAAACATATTCATGTACGTAATTTTCATTATAACTCGTGGTTTTACGATTATAAATACGGACGATTTCATCCGCTCCCCAGCAATGTGCGATTTCAGTCGTTTTGTAAAAATTTTTACGTAACAGAGAATAAACGCTTTCAGGCTCCAATTCTAATCCCCTAATCTCTTGAACAATAGCGTCATTTAAAATCTCATCTGCATCAAGTGAGAGTATCCAATCGTTTTTAGCAAAGCCTGCCGCCGTATTTTTGGTCGGACCGAAGCCTGTAAATTCCCCTTTTACGAGGTTGACATTGGGATACGATGAAGCAATGCTTGCCGTGTCATCGGTTGAGCCGTTATCAAAAACTACAACGTCACTGAATGTACGCAAACTATCAAGGCACTTGGAAATCGTTGCTACGCCATTTTTCACAATTATAACAACTGATAGCATTCTTATCCCTCGAAAGTATTTAGTCTCATTATACAAAATTTACACTATTTTTGAAATTACAGCTATAATACATAAAAATATTTACATATAAAGGACTACAGATGTCAGCCACACTACGTAAAAATTTTGTTTTTGATGCCATAGTTGTCTCTCACTTGGAAGAGATTGCTCGTGTTGAAGGACTTTCATTGACAAAAGCGATTAATAATATGATTGAGCAACGATACGAAGAGATAGCAAAGCAAAAGAGGCTTGAGGCTTTTGAAAGTATCGTAGGTAGTGCTTCTGGGGTATTTGGGAATCTAACAATACAAGAAATTAAAGCACAAATGGATGTTTAAACGAATATTCTTAGATGCTAATATCTTAATCGATTCAATCGATGATCAAAGACCTATGCATCACAGAAGTACTGCTCTCATCCGTTTTTGTTTGGAGAAAGAAATTCCGGTATTTACAAGTTGTGATATTGTAACAACAGTTTATTATCTCAGTGCTAAAATAAACAAAAAGCAGGCACTCAATGAAATTACAAAAATCAATCGTTTTTGTAAAATTATCGACTTCTCAAACGCCGAGGTAGAACAAACGTGCGCTTTAATGGCTCAAAACAGTGATTTCAAAGATTTGGAAGATACTATTCAATATATCCTCGCCAAAAAAGTATCGTGCGATTGTATTGTCTCCAATGATAAAAACTTTTTGAGTCCTGATATTCTCCTCCTTAGCAGTGAACAATTTTGTGAAAGGTTGGGATTATGAAACTTTCTTTAAGCTATTCGCCTCAGTATGAGTATCTTAAATCATCATTCGAATCCATCCGAGAAATCTTTGCTGGCGATGATCACTCTATTCACAAAGCACGTAATGAGCTAAAAGTTATCACTCTTGATGGGATTAAAACGGTCGTCAAATCATTCAAAATTCCCCATATCCTTAACCGTGTCGTTTATACCTTCTTTCGAAAAAGTAAAGCGTATAAATCGTATCATAATGCTCTTCTCTTGAAAGAATTAAACATCTCTACACCCGAACCTATTGCTTTGATCGAATTTTATGAATCGGGTCTTTTGGGAGAGAGTTTCTTTATTTCCGAATTTTTTGATTACGATTTTACGATACGGACACCGTTGCTGGAACCGCTTATTGATCGCAATCAAATTTTTAAAGCCTTTGCCGCCTATACGCACGGTTTACACCAAAAAGGGGTTTGGCATTTGGACTACTCTCCCGGAAATATCCTCATCAAACGTACAGAGTCAGGTTATCATTTCTCTATCGTTGATATTAACCGTATGGAGTTTCGTTCTATTTCTCCGCTAGAAGGGTGTGAGAACTTCAATAAACTATGGGCAAACGATGAAGAGCTTGCCATTATGGGTCAAGAGTACGCACGACTCAGCGGATTTAATGTGGCGGCAACGATTGCTGAAATGCAACGGCATAATAACGCCAATAAACGGACAAAGAATTTTAAAAAGAGACTTAAGAGAGTGTTAAAAGGCGATTTTTCAACGCCTGTTTAACGGTCTCAAACATCTCTTCTCGTCCGTTTGGATCAAGGGGAATCATAAAATGGTGCTGATTGGCTCCAATGCTTTTCCACCGTGAAGAGGATGCAAACCGTGAATCACCAAAAAAGGTAAAAGTCTCACACCCTACCGCACTTGCCAAATGATACGTCCCCGTCGAGGTACTAATGAAGAGTTTAAACCCACTCAGCAGTGCCGCGAAATAGAGAACACTGCCAACGGAACGGTAAAGGTGCACCCTGCTCTCTCCCAAAAGAGTTTTTGCTTCCTCATACAGTTTTTCTTCATCGGGTCCAAATGTCATAACAACATCAATTGTACTATTGGATTCAGCTAGCTTCACCAGTTCAATGTATTCCACAAGTGTCCAGTTGGCATCGGATGAGCCGCCAAAACCGGGATGAAAAGCTACGACGGGTTTGGTAATCGCATATTCTTTACAAAATACTTTAAAAACATCCTCATCAAAATGCAAAAGAGGTTTCGGAAAAGCAAGACGGATGTTAGGAAAAAGAGCAGAAGCAAGTTCTAGATTATATTCAAACTCTCCCATTTTCACTTCACTGCGGCGCTGCTTGATTCGACGATTGTAAAATATTTGGGCAATTTTGGTAGCGGGGGCGATACGGATGGGGATACGAGCGATCCATTGAGCGAGTGCCACACGGGTATTGGAAAAAAGGGTGATTGAGGCATCAATATTGGCTTTATTGATTTTCAATGCCAGTGCTAAAATATCTTCTCCCTCATCGACAATCACCTCATCAATAAAATCACACGATTGAGCTAATTGTCGATTCAACGGGGCGACCAAAGCGATAATACGATTCGAGGGATTATGGTGTTTTAAGACGTAAAGAGTTGGTAAGGCGGTAATGAAATCACCCAGCTTATCGTTACGGACGACTAATATATTCATCTTCTCACCTCACTTTATTACCCTCATTTTACCCGATTGAAGGTAAGAAAACGGTACAATTTGCTCATGAAAGAACCTTTTGCCTGGGATACCTATTCCGACCAACCCGCCATTATCCATGACAAAGCACTCAAGAGACAAATGCGCACCAGTGCCCTCCCATCACTTATCAAAACTTTTTTAATTGCCCTTCTTATGTTGCCCATCGCTTTTTTGGTCACATTTTTGCTTCCACGCAAGAAAATAAGGGGGGATAATTTTTTCGGTATGGGGGTCAACCTCGATAAAGAACCCAATACGACCCCCTATCTTCTTGATGAGTTAAACGTCCAAAAGCTCCTGATTCGTATTCCATTGTGGGAGATGGAGAGGCTGGATGAGTATATTGCGTTTATCAAAACGTTTACTCATAAAGAGGTCACCGTTGCCATCTTACAAGATCGTGAACACATCACCTCACCTACTCTGACAAGAGATCATCTTACCCAAATTTTCGAGGCGCTGGATGGGGTTTGTGACTCATATATCATCGGCAGCACCATCAACCGTGCCAAATGGGGATTTTTCAGCGTTAATGAATATCTGGATTTTTATGCCGTCGCCTATGCTCTCAAAAAAGAGCGTTTTCCCCATCTCAAACTTATAGGCTCTAACGTCATTGATTTTGAGCTTCACTTCACTGCCCACACTCTTTTTCATCTCAAAAACATCCGCTTTGATGCACTCGGGAGCCTCCTTTATGTTGACAGGCGTGGTGCTCCTGAGAATAGCCAACTGGGCTTTAATCTCTTAGGGAAAATCAACCTCATCGATGCACTTATCCGTCTGAGTTCCAAAACCTCGAATGAGCTTATTATTACCGAAACGAACTGGCCGATCAAGAATACTGCCCCCTACGCCCCCACAAGTGAGCATGAGTGTGTCAGCGAGGAGGATTATGCTTCTTTTATGGTGCGCTATCACCTCCTAGCCTTTGCCTCTCAAAAAGTAAGTTGCGTTTATTGGCATCAATTGATCGCTCCCGGGTATGGACTCATCGACAACCGTGAGGGAATTCGTAAACGCAGTGCTTTTGAGGCGTATAAAACCATGCTCTCTCATCTAAGCGACGCGAAATTTATCCGTTACACACAAAAAGGAGATGAGTATCTTTTGATCTGCTCAACACCACGAGGTCATTTACATATTAATTGGACACGTTCAAGTGCACCCATCTACAGCTATAAGGCAACGGCGTGAAAATTCTCATCATACTCCCCAACTGGCTCGGTGATGCAGTGATGGCAACCCCTGCTATCGAAGCATTGTGCACCCTCTACCCACAAGCCCAACTTACATTAGTCGGCTCGTACGTCAGTATCGAAGCCCTCAAACATCATCCTCAATGTAGCCGCCATTATGTAGATGAGACAAAAAAAGGGAGAAACCGATTTCGCAATACCTACCGTTTCGCCAAAGAACTAGGAATTCACGATTTGGCAGTTACGTTTCGCAATCAGCTCCACTCGTCACTCTTACTCTTTTGGAGCAAAACCCCCATCACCGCAGGGCGAAAAAGCTGGCACTCCTCTTTTTTACTCACCCATGCTATCACACCCATTCACCCCTCCCACCTCGTAGAGCAATACTGTGATATTACCCAAAGTTTGAGCACCGTACCACTTGTTCTTGAAAATCTTAAACTTCATATTCCACCCCATCACTATGAATGTCCGACACTAGGAATCAATCCCGGGGCAACGTATGGAAGTGCGAAGCGATGGTATCCCGAAAAATTCGCAGAAGTGGCACGCGCGTATGCGAATCGTTATGAGATTGTAATCTTTGGAGGACCCAATGAAGTGGAGATGGCGGGAGACATCGAAAAGCGTTTAGAGGGGATAAACATCACCAATCTAGCGGGAAAAACATCGGTCGAGGAGTTGTGCTCGATGATCGGTGGATTAAATATGTTTATCACCAACGACAGCGGTCCTATGCACGTAGCGGCAGCATATCAGGTTCCAACGGTTGCCATTTTCGGTCCGACGAACCATACCGAAACATCCCAATGGAAAAATGAAAAAAGTGTCATTGTACGGCATGAAATGGAGTGTTCTCCGTGTATGAAACGTGAATGCCCCCTCAAACATCATGAGTGTATGAAAGGGATCACGGCGGGTGAGGTGATAGAGGCGGTTAGAAATCTAATCTAAGCCCAAAATACCACGAATCATTATAAGTAATATCGCGAGTTTTTACATTGGTATCAATCGTGCGATACCCCACTTCAATGCGTCCATTGTCAATCGGCTCAAAATCAAGATGAATACGGGTTTCCATATAGCTACTTGCATCTTTAAAGGCTAATGCCGATGGGGCATAATAAAGTGCTCCTCCTAAATAAAAAGGAAAGGGGGTATTTAATGGCAATTGTAACTGAGCTTCTAATCCAAGAGGAATCGCTGAATAAATATTCCCATCAATTTTTGTATACTCCCCTTTGACTCCCAATCCAAGTTCCAACCCTCGAACACCACGAACACTGTTTTGAACCATAAAAGAGACCTCCATAAGAGGGTTGATCGTGCCTATTGTCGCTGAGTTATTAACATCACCGTTCAAGAATCGCGCACCCAAATAGGTCGTCCCCAATCCCGAACCATTTCCCATTCGCCCCATATCAAGACGAAGTTGTCCCTCAACATCACGGCTGTTCACATTTGCCTCAATTTGATGTGCTGCGAATGCACTTGTTGCGATTAAACTGCTTAAAACTATTTTTTTTAACATATTGTTCCTTTGTTAATTCTTTCTATTGTTGCCGTCGTGCTTTTACCATCAACGAACGTGACCAGTCGAAGTTCTTTGGCAAACTCTGCCCCGACAACCGATTTGCCCTCATAATCGCCCCCTTTGACGAGTATATCAGGGGCAATGCTTTTAATGAGTTCGTAGGGGGTCTCATCCCCAAAGAGGACGACATAATCGACCGCTTCCAATGCTGCCAAAATATAGGCACGATCCGCTTCAAGATTCACAGGGCGCGTTGGCCCTTTGAGTACCCTTACTGACTCATCGGTATTGAGACCTACGATGAGGACATCCCCATAACTTTTTGCCTCTTGGAGATACTTGACATGCCCCACATGAAGAATATCAAAACAGCCGTTGGTAAAGACAACTGTTTTCCCCTCTTTTTTCAATCGTTGGGCAATAATAGCAATCTCATCGTGCGATTTAATATGAACATCTGAGGTGCTTTGGTGCAAACTTGACTCGTAGGCACTGATTTCATCCAGCGTCACCGTAGCCGACCCGATCTTGCCAACCACAACCGCCGCTGCATGATTCGCAAACGGGGCTGCTTCATCAATACCAAGCCCCATGCTCAATGCAAACGACAACGAAGCAATAACGGTATCCCCAGCCCCAGTCACATCGAATACCTCTTTCGCCACCGTTGGGAAGCGACGCATCGAGTCATCATAAATCGCAATACCATCTTCAGAGAGGGTAATCATTGAACATTCCAAATTACACGTTTTTTTAAGAGAAAGCAACGCTTGACGCAAAGAATTATCATCACAAATCGCAATCCCTGTTGCTTCGGATGCCTCTTTTTTATTGGGGGTGAGAAGATACGCCCCTTTATATTTGCGGTAATCTTTCCCTTTTGGATCAACAAGAACCTTTTTGCCTGCTATTCTTGCCACCCCTATCACGTCTTGGGCAACCGTCTCTGTAATCACCCCTTTACCGTAGTCGGAGAGAATAACCATATCACACGAATCAATAACATCAAGAACATACGCGGCAATAATCTTCTCACTCTTGGCGTTAATTGCCTCTTTGGACTCCTTGTCATATCGTAGTATTTGCTGATTTGAGGCAATGATACGACTTTTTTTTGAGGTTTTTCGTCCCTCTTGCGTGATAAGCCCCTCAGATGAAGCTCCCAGAGAAAAAAGCATCTCTCGCAACTCTTTCCCATTCTCATCATCACCGATAACTCCAGCAACGCTTACGTGTGCCCCTAGTGCAACAAGATTATGGATAACATTCCCCGCACCGCCTAGAACCATCGTTTCACGTGAAATATCCACTACTTGCACAGGAGCTTCAGGGGAAATACGCTCGCACCCTCCCCACAAATAATGATCGATCATCAAATCCCCAATAACAAGGATACGTGGATGGGCATTTTGGAAGAGACTCATGAAAGCTCCTGTTCAAAAAGACGTTGTATCTCAGGAACGTATGCCGCTATCCCCTCTTCAAAACTAAATCGAGGCTCATACCCCAAACACTCACGCGTTGTTTGAATATCCGCTTCCGTATGAAACTGATAGCGTCCGATATAGGGGTTAGGAACATATTCACACACGTATGAAGTTCCCAATTCACGTTGCAAAATATCCACCATTGATTGAAACGAGCGTGCTTTTCCAGTTCCCACATTAAAGACACCTGATTCTTTGGGGCTTGCCGCTAAGATATTGGCTTGGATGATATCCTCGATATAGATAAAATCACGCAAAATCTGATCGGAGTTTTCAAAAAGCTTCGGATTCTTTCCACTTAAAAGCTGATGCCCGAACTGTACAACCATCGAAGAGGTTTTATTTTTGAAAAACTCCCGTGCGCCGTAAACATTGAAATAACGCAACCCAACAATACTAATATGATCGTGTTTAAGAGCATACTGACGTGCGGTATGATCCATCATCAGCTTGGAAAATCCATAAACATTTTGAGGTGCTTCACGTCCTACGATTTGTGGAGAAGCAGCGTCACCATACGTAGCACCCGATGAGGCATAAATCATATTTGCACCATGCCCCACCGCCATCTCAAGCAGATCAACAAACGCATTCACATTGGTTTGAATCATCAAATCCTGTTCCAACGCCGTCGTATCCGAAATCGCCGCTTCGTGATAGATAAAATCAAATTTATACCGTACTGAAATCTCTGCCAACAATGTTTTATCGTTAATATCACCACTAATAACATCCCCACGAAAGCCAATCAAATTTTTAAAATGACCAAAACTTTTGAGATTACCATTGGAGAGAGTGAGATTTGAGCGGAACAAATCCAATACTACAACACGCGCATCGGGATAGTTCGTCTGAAAATAAAAAGCGAGATTCGAACCGATAAATCCAGCTCCCCCTGTAATAAGGATAGTTTTTGTATTAAAATCAACGTCACTGTAGCGCATAAAATGTCCTTGAGGATATAAGTGTATTATTGTAACAAAGGTATCATTAAAAGAGAAAAAAGTTAGAGTTGTTTAAGATAGTTGAGAATATAATGGCACTTAAATTTTAATACGGAGAAACAAATGAAAAAAATTGCTCTTGCAATGTTATTCGCTGGTATGTCATTGATGGCTGCTGATGGAAAAGCTCTTTCTGCTAAATGTGCTGCATGTCATGGTGCTAGCTTCGAAAAAGCAGCTCTTGGTAAATCAGCAATCGTAAAAGGTCAATCAGCTGCTGCTGTTGAAGCTTCTTTGAAAGCATACAAAGCGGGTACTCAAAACAAAGCTGGTATGGGTGCATTGATGAAAGGTCAAGTGGCTGCTATGTCTGACGCTGACATCAAAGCAGTTGCTACTTTCGCAGCTACTGGTAAATAATTCTACTTCTCACCGCATTTGCGGTGGGTTTCTTCTCACTCACTTTTTTATACTTCACAACTTCATCAGTGAATCTTCACAAACAAATATTTTCTCTATCTTGGCTATAATTTCACAACCATAGAACTATATTGACAATATTTCATTTGCCCTCTCCGCTTCCCACCACACTATCAATCTTTTAATAATTCACTACTTTAATTCTCATTTATAATTTAAAGGCGTATAATTGCTTTACTAATATTGCTCATACGGGCGAATCAAAAGGCGAAAAAGATTATGAATCACGCAGAAATTGAAATGATAGGGATAAAGAGCACTCAAAATATTTTCCATAATTTGAGTTTTGATGAATTGATAGAACATGAACTCCGTAATGGCGAATGTATGATGACCAGTAGTGGTACAACTACGGTGGATACAGGTATTTTTACAGGACGTAGCCCAAAAGATAAGTATTTTGTGAATCAGGATCCATCAAACCAGTATATCGCGTGGGGAGATGTTAACAAGAAAATCGACAAAGCGGTTTTTGATGAGCTTCTGATCGTCGCTCGTGAACAACTCTCCAACAAAGACCTATATATAACGGATGTATTCTGCGGCTCAAGCCCTACAAGTAAACGATCTATCCGCTTTGTATCTGAAATCGCATGGCAGTCTCATTTCGTCAAAAATATGTTTATTCGCCCTACTTCTGATGAGTTAGTAGACTTCAAACCTCAATTTACGGTTCTTAACGCCTGTAAAGCCGTCAATGAACAATGGGAAAATCACGGTCTCAACTCCGAAGTATTCGTCCTTTTTGATGTGGAAGCGAATCTTTGTATTATCGGTGGTACATGGTACGGTGGTGAGATGAAAAAAGGAATTTTTTCGATGATGAACTATTGGTTACCATTGGAAGGAAAACTTGCCATGCACTGTTCGGCGAATGTCGGACCTTCTGGTGATACGTGTCTTTTCTTCGGACTCAGTGGCACAGGAAAAACAACCCTCTCTACTGATCCAAAACGTGCCCTTATCGGTGATGACGAACACGGTTGGGATGATGAGGGAGTTTTCAATTTCGAGGGGGGATGTTACGCAAAAGTAATCAATCTTGATCCATCAAGCGAACCTGAAATTCATGCAGCTATTCGTCGCAATGCACTGCTGGAAAATGTCGTTTATGATGAAGATGGCTTGGTCAATTACGAAGATGGCTCCAAAACTGAAAATACACGCGTATCCTACCCTATCGAACATATCGAAAATCATCAACCTTCATTAATGGCGGGTCATCCTAAAAACATCATTTTCCTCTCAGCAGATGCTTTTGGAGTCCTCCCTCCTGTGAGCAAACTCACCAAAGAACAAGCGATGTATTATTTCCTTAGTGGTTATACCGCGAAAGTTGCAGGGACAGAGCGTGGAATTACTGAGCCTGTCGCAACCTTTAGCTCATGTTTCGGAGAAGCTTTCTTGCCTCTTCACCCTACCGTTTATGCCAAACTTCTCGGTGAAAAAATCGATAAACACAATGTGAACGTCTATCTCGTCAATACAGGATGGACAGGTGGTGCGTATGGCGTTGGAAAACGGATGAGTATCAAAGATACCCGCGCGTGTATCAATGCTATCCTAGATGGTTCTATTAATGAATCTGAATTTGATACAACCAATACATTTGGTTTCCATATCCCTAAAACACTGGGAACTATTAATCCGACAATTCTTAATCCACGTAATGCGTGGGCAGATAAAGATGCCTATCTTGTACAACGTGACAGCTTAGCTTCACTATTTATCAAAAATTTCAAAAAATATACGGATGGTGGAAGTAGTTTTGATTACTCTGCTGCAGGTCCAAAAATTATCGACTAAATTCTTCTTCTTTAAATTTCCACTCACGTGGAATTTTTCCCTCTTTCTCGTTCCCAAGCTCCAGCTTGGGAACGCATACATTTCTCGCTAAAAATACATACTGACTGAATCATTTTGGAATACAGACTTTAACGAAAACTTGACTTGCGGTATACACTCCCAAGCTAAAGCTTGGGAGCGAGATTCCGTGTCGTAGCACGGAATGACAGAATTTTAGATTAGCAAGAATATGTAGATTTGAACTCGAACGCTGTAGGACGTGCTTCATCAGGCCATACTTGTGTTTCGAATTTGTAGTGTTGGTACGTATCAACAAACTCAGGAGTCATAACAGGCTGAAGGAATGCGTTATCACGGATCAATGATTCCAATGAACCACGAAGTGTGTGTGGCATTTGAGGAATCCCTTTTTCACGAATCTCATCAAGACTCAATTCAAAAAGATCTTCATCCATAGGTCCTACTGGAACTGTTTTGTTTTTAATACCATCAAGTCCAGCCAACAACATAGCTGTAAATGCGAGATAAGGACACGCTGTTGAATCAGGGAAACGCATTTCGATACGTGTCGCTTTTTCACCTGCACCGTAAGGAACACGACAAGAAGCTGAACGGTTTTGGCTTGAATAGGTCAAAATAGACGGTGCTTCAAAGCCAGGGATAAGACGTTTGTACGAGTTCGTTGATGGATTAGTAAAGGCTGCAACCGCACGTGCGTGAGCAAAAACTCCTCCAACATAGTAAAGAGCATCTTCAGAAAGATTGCCATAGCCACCTTCTTTGTAGAATGTGTTTTTACCATCTTTCCAGATTGATTGGTGAACGTGCATACCGCTTCCATTGTCTCCATAAAGAGGTTTTGGCATAAAGGTTACTGTTTTACCATTGAGGTGCGCTACCATTTTGATAACATACTTAAGTTTTTGAACGTTGTCCGCTGCATTTACAAGAGTATCAAATACGATACCGATTTCGCCTTGACCTTGCGCTACTTCATGGTGACCCAAAATAACTTCAAGACCCACTTGTTCAAGCACTAACATCATTTCTGCGCGCAAATCAACCATTGTATCAATTGGTGCTACTGGGAAGTAACCTCCTTTGTTACGTGGGCGGTGACCTGTGTTATATCCGTCTTTGAATGATTTAGCATCATTCCATTCACCCTCTTCGCTATCCACTTCATAATATGAGCAGTTCACTTCATCACGAATTTTGACATCATCAAAGACGAAAAATTCATTTTCAGGTCCGAAGTAAGCAACATCGCCTACGCCTGCGTTTGCAAGATGCTCTAATGCTTTTTTAGCAATTGAACGAGGACATTTCTCATACGCTTGATTTTTGTAAATGTCATAAACATCACAGAAAACAATAATGGTTGGATCAGCGGTAAATGGATCCATAAATGCAGATTGAGCATCTGGTTTTAGCAACATATCCGATTTATTAATCGGCTGCCAAGCGTCAATAGAAGAACCATCAAATGGAAGACCGCCTTCGAATTGACCTGCATTAACCGCACTCATACGGTAACTAACGTGATGCCAAGTCCCTTTCATATCAGTGAAACGAAAATCTACGAATTGAACATCGTTCTCTTTACAAAACTCAAAAAACTCATCTACACTGTTTACGAATTTACCCATGCGGTACTCCTGAAATAATTATAGTTCAAAAAGTATAGCGAATTAAATATTAATATCGAAAAATAGATTGATTAAAATTTAACCATTTCTCGTTCTCTGTTTCGATAAAGGGCACAATAGGTATATCCGACACATCGAGCAAGCTCTTGAGCCTCATTCGTAAACATTCCCACTTGATCGGGTCGATGGGCATCAGAACCGAACGTGATCGGAATTTCAAGCTCCGCCATGGATTGAAGTAAAAGGGGAGACGGATACATTTCACCTACAGGCTTACGTAAGCCTGCCACATTGATTTCTACTGTCATGTTCGCCTCTTTGATTGCTTTTAACGCATTTTTTGCCAATATCCGAATATCCGTTTTCGGAAAAAACTTGAACACTTTTAATAAATCAAGGTGACCAACAATATCAAATTTTCCACCTTTTGCCATTATCTCAACAAGATCAAAATAGCGAGAATAAAGGGTATCCATATCCATAATATTGTATTTTGCAATGTATTCAGGGTTATCAAACCCCCATTCATCAATAAAATGAATACTGCCTATTAAATAATCGCACGGGCGTTTTAATACACGTTCATCCATATAGCGTGCTAAATAATCGACTTCGTAGCCCAAAAGAACGGTGATTTTATCGCTGTAACGCTCTTTTGCATCGCGCACCCATTGTTCATAAAGTTCCATCTGATCAAATGACATTCGGTACTCATAATCATACTCCATAGGGGCATGATCGGATAAACCAAAATATTCCGTACCGCATGCAATAGCCGCTTCTACGTACTCATTAACACTACCTGTCGCGTGATTACACAAAATTGTATGGTTATGAAGATCAATTTTCATATTTTTATCCAAATAAACTAAAGATTTTAATGTTATTATAGTGCAATATTAATCATAGAGGATATCGATATGACACAAGAAGAGCTAGATGCGCTAATGAATGGTGATATGGATTTAGATGAAGAGATTGAACCTGCTGTTACTATGGAATCAATAGAAGAGATAACTGATGATGACGAAGAAGAAGATGATGATAGTAATGATGCACCTATGGAATTTGATCCAGAGACCTATCGTGTTTCTGCTACTCATAGCTGGCCACCACCACCACCAACCGATGACAATAAAATGGTTCATCAGCTTGATGATGTTACTAAAGAAAGCGAACAAAAAGCTTCTGAAATTTTTGATCTTATTGAAGATATAAGTAATGACCTAGGTGACGGTGAGAAACAACTCAAAGCACTTAATCTAATTCTTAAAAGTAACATTGAACTTTTTGAAACTCTCCGTCTTAAATTTCCACATGTTTCTGTATTTGAAACACAGCTTGAAAAAAATAAAGATGGGTTAGTTAAGACGGGCAAGGTGATGGATATTCTCCAAAATGGTGGAGATACCATTATGAACGTTATGGATATTATGCAGTATCAAGACATTCATCGCCAAAAAATTGAACGTGTTATCAATGTAATGCGCGCCCTTTCAACCTATATGAATCACCTCTTTTCGGGTAAAATTGATGATGCAAAACGGGTCGGGTCGGCTACTCATCTCCCTGGTGATACTTCAACTGAAGATATCGTTAATAGTGAAGACATTGAAGCACTATTAGCCTCTTTTGGACAAAAATAAAAATGAATAGAGATTAAGCGTTTGAAAAAAGTGGAGCTCCTTTCCCCTGCGGGGAATTTAGAAAAATTAAAAATTGCAATCGATTACGGCGCAGATGCTGTTTATGGTGGTGTAAGTCACTTTTCACTGCGTATCCGTTCAGGTAAAGAGTTCGATTTGGAAAGTTTCAAAGAGGGGATTGATTATGCTCATGCGCGTGGTCGTAAAGTTTATGTCACTATTAATGGTTTCCCTTTTAACTCTCAACTAAAACTTCTCAAAGAGCATATTGCCACTATGGCATCCCTAGAGCCTGATGCGTTTATCGTAGCAACGCCAGGTGTTCTCAAACTTGCTCACCAAATTGCCCCACAAATACCGCTTCATCTCTCGACTCAAGCCAATGTTATGAATATTCTTGATGCGCAAGTTTATTATGATATGGGGGCGCGCCGTATTATCGCTGCACGGGAAATATCTCTCAAAGATTTGGTTCAAATCAAAGAAGAGCTCCCCGACTTGGAACTTGAAGTTTTTGTTCATGGTTCCATGTGTTTCGCCTACAGTGGGCGCTGTCTTATCTCAACGCTGCAAAGCGGTCGTGTCCCTAATCGTGGAAGCTGTGCCAACGATTGCCGATTTCCCTACGAAATGTACGCTGCCAATCCTGAAACGGGAACTCTTTTCAAACTCGAAGAGCATGAGGGAATTGGAACGTATATTATGAATTCCAAAGATCTTAACCTAGCTTCTCATATTCAAGAGATTTTAGAAAGTGGTGCTATTGATTCAGTCAAAGTAGAGGGGCGAACGAAGTCTCCTTATTATGCCGCTATCACTGCAAAAACGTATCGACAAGCGATTGATGATTATTATGCAGGTCATTTTGATGGAGATACCTATCAAAAAGAACTAGCCACAATGCAAAATCGCGGATTTACCGATGCGTACCTCATCAACCGTCCTTTTGAAAAACATGACACCCAAAACCTCGATTTTACGATGATGATGGGTACACATCAAGTGACTGGACTCGTCGATGAGTCGGGAGAGTTTTTTGAATGCAAATACAAAACATTCCCGAATGATGTGATGGAAATTGTTGCCCCAACGGATGCTTTAATTCAAGAGTGTGATAATGAAATCGGAACGATTGAAAAAAGAGAGGGTCAATGGATCATAATTTTCAAACAACTCGTCGCTGAAAATGGAAAAATATGGGATCAAATCCATAGTGGAAATCTAAACCGCTTCAAACTCCCTGCTTCATTACCGCAGTTTACGTTTTTTCGTATCCCTGCGACGGAAGAGATGGGAATTGGAACAAGATGCTAAAAAACAAAAAAGGGAAAAAATGAAATTTGTATCCATTATTATGGGAAGTAAAAGTGATTTCGATGTAATGAAATCGTGTTCAGACACACTTGAGGATTTTGGTGTTCCTTATGAACTCATTATTTCATCGGCTCATCGTAGCCCTGAGCGTACCAAGGATTATGTCATTGCCGCAGAAGCTAAGGGAGCGCAAGTGTTTATCGCGGCGGCGGGTATGGCTGCCCATTTGGCGGGTGTTTTGTCCTCTAAAACGATCAAACCTATCATCGGTGTCCCTATGAGCGCATCGGCGTTAAGTGGTATTGATGCACTTCTTTCTACGGTACAAATGCCTGCTGGAATGCCTGTTGCTACCGTTGCTATCGGAAAAGCAGGAGCTATTAACTCAGCGTACTTGGCAATGCAAATTTTGGCACTGGAAAACGACGAGTTACGAATGAAACTTCAAGAAGATCGTATTGCCAAAGCAAAAAAAGTAGAGATGGATTCATTGGAAATAGAAACCATTTTATAATTTCTATTTAAAATTAAAAGAGTGAGGGGATGAGGATGCAAGAACATTGGCTAAGTATTGACGAATACGCTCAAATGGCAGATATGGATCGTGATACGGTTGAAGCTTTAATCATGAGAGGAAAGCTCTCTACAATGATTCAAGATGGAGAGATACTTATTGATCCTATTCATGGAGTAGGAGAAATTGTCCCTGTAACTCTTCATGACCTCAGTATCTCGCAAGCCGATATTACGTTGGGGGCTAGTTTTGTCGAAAAAACGATTGGTACGATTATCAATCTTCATGAAAAAGTGCTCCTTGCTAAAGAGGAAACAATTGAGTCGATAAAAAATGAGAATATGTTTCTCAAAGAGGCCCTCAATTCCCTCCAAGAACTCTATGAAGAAGATCGAAACACTATAGCAACTCTCACGGAACAACTCAAACTTACCCAACAAGAAGTCGAATTTATGCGTCGTAAGTACAAACTGATGTGGGGAAAAGTGATCGATGATCATGCGTCACAATGACCATCCAAAATGAATGTATCGGATGTATCATCGCCCAAAGTGAACGTGTTTGCAAGGCGATAGGTGCAGATGATGTATTAACAAAAGAAATTGTTCATTTTGTCGAAACTTCTCTCGAAAATGCTGATTTTACCCTCTCTCCTCCCGTTATTGCTGCACCGTTATATGAACAAATGGCGGTTTTGGCAAATAAAATTGATCTCTATGATGAACAAAAGAAACACGCTACAGCCCAAGCTCTTCACTATGTCCCCTTTTTACGTGAAACAATAGAAAACAGCAATAATCCCTTGATAGCTTTACTCAAAACCGCCGTGGTGGGAAATGTGATCGACTTGGCGGCAGAGGTGACTTTTGATTTGCACGATGCGATTATGTCCGTATTCAATACCCCTTTTGAGTGTGATGATTCGCGAAAGTTACGAAAAGAACTCTCAAGTGCACAAACACTTCTCTATCTCGGGGACAATACAGGGGAACATATTTTTGATGCCTTGGCAATCGAGCATCTCCAAAAGCTCTATCCAAAATTAGCCATCACCTATATGGTACGAGGTAATTTTATTATAAATGATGTTACAATGTTAGAAGCAAAAGAGGCTGGTATCGATCAAATTTGTACTCTCTTGGATAGTGGTGTCAATACTCCCGGCTTTGTCTATGAGCGTGCCACCGATGAAGCTAAAAAGCTGTTCGATAGTGCTGATGTTATCATTGCCAAAGGGATGGGGAATTATGAATGTTTGAGTCCCGTGCCACGTTCTAATATCTGTTTTTTGCTCAAAGTGAAATGTTCGGTTGTTTCGCGTTCTCTCAGGGCTGAGATTGGTTCTATCATCTGTAAATTAGACTAATTATAGTAGAGGTTATTTGTTGTGGTTACTATTTTCTTTATTTACGGGCTCGCTTTTTTTACGTTTGGCGGGGCGGTATTGTTGTACCCAAAGGGGTTGCAACGTAAACGATTCGTAAAACATATTTGGCTACTAGGTATTTTTGGTATTCTTCATGGCACTACAGAGTGGATCGATATGTTTAAACTCATAGAACCCGCCAACACCCTTCTCTTTAGTAAAATTAATTTACTACTTCTTCCCCTTTCGTACTTTTTCTTACTCTATTTTGGACTCATCTCATTGATGGATACTTTTAAACGATTTTTATGCTCTCATTTGATCCTTATTACTACCATATTGGTAACGATGCTTATCGTCCTTACCTTTCAAGACGGCAATATATACGTAGCAGGAAATGTATGGACACGATATTTAATCGCTATTCCTGCTACCTTTTTAACGGCATATATACTCTTTAGAGACCAACATATCGAGGGTGCTCAGTTATATAAGAATCACCTACTCGTATTGAGTCTAAGTTTTTTTGCTTATGGTGTTTTAGCTGGTATTATTGTCCCCGATGCACCTATAGGGATGGCTTCACAGTTAAATACGACTATTTTTCAAGAATACGTCGGTTTACCCATTCAGCTTTTTAGAGCACTATTTGCCGTTTTTATGGTGCTGATTACAATCGACTTATTACGGAAAATGCGTCTTGAAGTTGAAGTTCAATTGATTCAACTCTCAAAGGCGATTCAAGTGAGTGGCGACAGTGTTGTAATTACGAATAAAGAAGGAACCATTTTGTACACAAATCCTGCTTTTGAAGAGCAAACAGGATTTACAAAAGATGAGGCTTACGGTCAAAACGCCTCTATCATTAAATCAGGACGACATTTAGCACCCTTTTATCAAAACTTATGGGAAACCATACTAAGTGAAGAGACCTTTAGAAGTTATATGATTAATAAAAAGAAAAATGGTGAACTGTATCACGAATATAAAGCCATTGCAGCCATCAAAAATCACAAAGGGGAAATCAGTTCTTTTGTATCGACTGGAAAAGATGTCACCGAACATATGCTTCTGGAGAAAAAGCTTGAACAACTAGCCTCCATTGACACATTGACAAATATTGCCAATCGAATGAAGTTTGATGAAATTCTCCACTACTCCATAGACAGAGCAAAAAGATATAACATTGCCCTTTCTGTTATTTTATTTGATATTGATGACTTTAAAAAGGTTAATGATACATACGGGCATCTATCAGGTGATGTTGTATTAAAAGAAATAGCACATATCGGAAACTACAATATTCGAAAAAGCGATCTCATTGCCCGATGGGGAGGAGAAGAATTTATAATATTGCAACCCGATATCCCCGAAAACGAAGCAGCTATTCTCGCCGAGCGGTTACGTAAAGCCATCGAGACTCACACGTTTTGCGATGTAGGAATGGTTACGATAAGCCTTGGAGTAACAAACTTTTTAGAGTCAGACAATGCTGATTCCTTTATGCGACGAGTCGATGAGGCACTTTATGCTGCAAAATCGAGTGGAAAAAATAAAGTAGTGACACACTAATTTCTAAATGGCATTTCTCATTTACTCGGTCGTATTAAGAACGAGGACTCTTTGGCTATAATAACACACTTTTTTTTAGGAATTTTTCATGCTAACTTTCGGTGATATGCTTTTAAAACTACAACAATTTTGGAATGATCAAGGGTGTGCTATTGTCCAGCCTTATGATATTCCTGCGGGGGCTGGGACGTTTCACCCTGCGACGTTCCTTCGCTCACTCGATTCACAACCATGGTCTGTAGCGTATGTCGCCCCTAGTCGTCGCCCTACTGATGGACGTTATGGCGAAAATCCGAACCGTTTGGGGAGCTACTATCAGTTTCAGGCTCTTATCAAACCAAGCCCTGCCAATATCCAAGAACTTTATCTCAAAAGTTTGGAATATTTGGGACTGAATCTCAAAGATCACGATATTCGCTTCGTCGAAGACAACTGGGAATCTCCGACACTAGGGGCATGGGGGCTAGGATGGGAAGTGTGGCTCAATGGGATGGAAGTGACACAGTTCACCTATTTCCAACAAGTTGGGGGAATTGCATGTGATCCTGTTGCGGTGGAGATCACCTACGGAACTGAACGTCTAGCAATGTATCTTCAAGGGGTTGATACCGTGTTTGATATCGTTTGGAGTGAGAACCAATACGGTAAAACATTGTACCGTGACATCCACAAAGAGGGTGAAATTCAGTTTAGCAAATACAATTTTGAAATCGCCGATACCGCTATGCTCTTTGCCGATTTTGAATCCAAATCAGCCGAGTGTAAACGGTGTTTGGATGCGCAACTTCCTCTCCCTGCCTACGATTTGTGTATGATGGCATCCCATACTTTTAATACTCTCGATGCGCGCAAAGCCATTTCGGTGACAGAGCGGGCGAACTATATTTTGAAAATCCGAGAACTCTCCAAAGGGTGTGCGGAACTTTATAAATCCCAAGAAGAAGCACGAACAGCACGAGTTAGGGCGTAATTGCAAACACTCATCGGTCAAATCGACAAAATTATCTATGAAAACAGCGGTTTTTTTATCGCTACCCTCAAAGGCGGTGAGAAAATTAGCGCTCATTACCACGAAAGCGACGTTGCCAATCTCCAAGATGCCGCCGTCACCCTTAGGGGAGCGTGGGATATTCACAAAAGCTACGGCAAAACCTTCAAAGCCGAATCACTCCTCGTCAATCAAAACGAACTCTTCTTTTTTCTCAACCGTGTGGTCAAAGGGTTTACGAAAAAACTCACTGCCGAACTGATCGAAAAATACTCCCAAGAGGGGCTGATCGATATTTTGGAAAATAATATTGATGCACTTCTTGAGATCAAAGGGATGAACCAAAAACGGCTCGATAAACTCTCCGATGGGTGGAAACAGTTTCGCTCCATGCGCCTTTTGGGAGAGTTTCTCGCCCCCTACGGTGTCACACCCACACTGCTTCGTCTCATAGCCACCGCAATGAAAGGGGCAAAAGATCCCATAGAGAGTATCAAAAAGAATCCGTACTCTCTTATGCGTATCCACGGTATTGGCTTCAAAAAAGCGGATGAGATTGCCCTTGCGATGAAACTTCACCGACACGACCCAAGACGAATTCAAGCGGCGATGGAGTATAGCCTCAGTGAGTATTGCGACCAAGAGGGGAACAGCTGTATTGATAAAAGAACTCTTTTTGAAAAACTGGAGACTCTTGTTAGTTTGCAAAATGATGGACTTTATGAAGAGGCACTTCTTGATCGTATCCACGAGGGGAGTATTATTATCCTCCCCAGTGGAAAGCTGGCACTGGATCGTATCTATGAAGCGGAGAAATTTCTCGTCGATAATTTTAAGAAACGTTCCAAAAAGAAAGATGGACCCCTCACCAAAGATTTGAAACTTTTCTTAGAGGAGCACTCTCTTACATTGGGAGAGCAACAGCAAGAGGCACTGAAGCTTATCAATAAGGGGAAAAAGCTCCTCTTACTCGTGGGCTATGCAGGGACAGGAAAAAGTACAACGGCAAAAGCCCTCCTCGATCTTCTCAATCTCCGTTATGATGAAAATGCTATCATCACGTGCGCCCTCAGCGGCATCGCTTCTCAACGGATCAAAGAGCGTAGTGGCTATGAGAGTGCGACAATTCAAAGCTTGCTTGTTCGATTCGACGCCCATGAAAAAATGCCGTATAAAGTCGTTCTCATTGACGAAGCTTCGATGATTAACTCAATTCTCTTCGCACGCCTTATCCGAAAAATAGACCTCGATGCGACGATCATTATCGTAGGAGACGACGCGCAGCTTCCCCCCATCGGTGCAGGAAGCCCTTTGAGTGATTTTATCGCACTCAAAATTGCCCCTACCGTCACCCTCACTCATATCTATCGCCAACGCTCCGACCAAGCCATCGCCCTGATCGCCAATGACGTACGGCTTGGGGTTATCCCCTCCTATCGTGAGCCTTACGATGATTTTACCTTTATCGGAGTCGATATTGCCAACCGTTACGCCCTTAAACAAAACCTTAGCCCAAACGAATTTGACGAAGTGCTCCAAAGCAATGCCCAAGCTATCCTCTCTCAAATCGCCCAAACAACTCTCAAAAACCTCCCCACCTCACGTGAGCATCTCGAAACGAAACGGATCAAAGAGTATCTCAACCATTTTCAAGTGATCTCCCCCATGCGCGGCAATGCCCTAGGGGTCGATAATCTTAACACCCTCCTCCAAGAGTATTTCAATCCTAACCCGAAGAAAAGAATAAAAACCCATCGAGGCGAATATCGTCTCTTCGACAAAGTCGTCCATATCCGCAACGAGAATATGCCCACCTTCACCCCCGAAGAGTTCAAAGAGGGTTCTGAGAGTGTAGAGCGACGGATATTTAACGGGATGTGCGGATTGATTTTCAGACTCGATGAGGAAGAAGAACAATGTGTCGTCTATTACCCCAATGAAGAGCTGATCGTCCAATACACCTACGACAACGTCCGCGATTTACTGAGCCTCTCGTATGCGTTAAGCGTCCACAAAGTTCAGGGGATGGAGTATGAGAATGTCGTTATGGTTATGAGCTTCTCCCACCTCATTATGCTCAATACCAAGCTTCTCTATACCGCCATTACCCGTGCAAAAAAACACTGTCATATCATCGGTGAATCAGGAGCGTTTGAGGTGGCGTGCAAGCGATTGGAGACAACGAAACGGTTTACGGTGATGCAGGAGTTGCTGAAGACGTGAAGATTTACGCAATAAGAATAGTTTAATTTCTAGCAGTTATAATTGTGCTTGAAAATAGATAAGGCTCATTATCCAACTACGGTTAATTCATATCGCTAAATATGTTTTAACCTAACCTTAACTATATCTTCGATCTACCTTTGGTGATACAAAGACAACTCTAGCTTACGCCTGTGAGTAAATCTACTACTTGTTAAAGTAGCGGATGAACTCGATTAAAATCCACACAAGCTTCACGATCAAAACGACCAATTCCACTTAGGATACCTCCAACTTCAGACTCCTCGATCCGAAGATCTACACACCCAGTCCATGTCCATTATTGGAGTATCATCAGGCGTTCGCCTTAGTTTTTCAAACACGATTATTATACTAAACAGTTCTTTATAACGGACTTCATTTGGCTTTCTGTATTTAATTTCCATTTTTAAAAGATTATTAGCAAGTGAGGCTGACACTGTTTCATCTATCGCCAGCCCACCATTTGTACAGCGTGTAATTACAAAGTTTCTCGCACCGCCTTAGTCGCTTCCACCATATTTTTCAAAGCCGCTTCACTCTCACTCCATCCGCGGGTTTTGAGACCGCAATCTGGATTGATCCAAAGCTGTGAAGCGGGGAGCACTTTAAGCAGTGCATGAATTTGTTGCTCCATTTCCTCTACACTTGGGATACGCGGAGAATGGATGTCATATACTCCTGGTCCTACTTCTTGGGCGTAGCCTGTCTCTTTAAAAATCTGCAAGAGTCGATTACCGCTGCGAGAGGTTTCGATGGAGATAACATCAGCATCCATGGCTTCAATGGTTTTGATAATGTCGGTAAATTCACTGTAACACATATGAGTATGGATTTGGGTCTCTTTATGCGCTACTGCCGTACTAAGCAGAAAACTATCCAATGCCCATTTCTCATACGTGCTTCGGTTTTCACGGCGCAATGGATATCCCTCTTTGAACGCCGCTTCATCCACTTGAATCATCGCAATTCCAGCTCGTTGCAAATCATCCACTTCATCACGAATGGCTAACGCAATTTGCATGGCTGTTGTAGAACGAGGCTGATCGTCACGCACGAAACTCCAGTTTAAAATCGTCACGGGACCTGTGAGCATCCCTTTCATCGGACGATGCGTGAGGCTTTGTGCATACAAACTCCACTCGAGCGTCATGGGATGAGGACGGCTAACATCACCGTAGAGTAATGGCGGTTTCACACATCGGCTTCCATAGCTTTGAACCCAACCGTTTTGGCTAAACGCAAAACCATTGAGCTGTTCTCCGAAATACTCCACCATATCGTTACGCTCAAACTCCCCATGCACCAAAACATCCAAATCAATAGATTCTTGGAATGCTACACACGACGCAATCATTTTTTTCATCGTCTCATTGTAAGCCTCTTTTGTTATAAGCCCTTTTTTAAACTCTTGACGTACTTTTCGCACCTCGGCGGTTTGGGGAAAAGAGCCAATCGTCGTTGTCGGTAATGGCGGAAGATCAAAAGTATCTCGTGCTGACATTTGACGCACGACAAAAGGGTGCGAGCGCTTGAAATCATTAGGCTTCAAAGTACTTAGGCGAGTTTGAACCGCTTCATCTGCTGTGGCTTTTGGATGTGAGGGAAACGTAATTTTTGTATGCGAAAAAAATGCCTTCCCCAGCACCGAAAGCTCGTCTAATTTTTCCTGTGCAAATGCCAACAATTCTTTTATATTCGCATCTAAATTCTCTTCGTGTTTGAGAGTATAAGGGACGTGGAGCAGTGAGCACGATGCGCCAATCGTTAATCTCTCTTTGGGAATATACGTCTCGATATGTTCCAGCGTTTTGAGTGATTGTTGAAGGTTATTTTTCCAGACATTGCGTCCATCAATAATCCCAATCGTCACGTGTTTATCGCTTTTTCCCAAGATTTCGAGAGACTCACTGTTTTTCACACCGTGGACGAAATCAAAAACCAAGCCTTTTATAGGGGTATGCACGAGAACCGCTGTAGCTTCATTCGAGTGCTCAAAATAGGTCGCAACGCTCAGTGTTTTCGACACTCTGCCCAAGCGTTCGTAGACAATTTTAAGCAAGGAGAGTTGTTGAACATCCACGCCCGTACTTAAAAATGGTTCGTGCATCACGATCTCAACGTTTTCATCAAAAGCAATAATCTCACCTAAAAGCTTGCTGTATTGTCCCAATAAAGAATCAAAAAGAGAAAGCGTAACGTCCTTATCGCATCGGCTAAGTCCTAGAAATGTAATCGGTCCGATGAGTTGAATTGAACCTTGAAATCCATTTTCTCTAGCCTCACGGTATTCATTCACTATTTTATCCGCACATATTTCACCAAATTCAAAGGCAATAGTGAGTTCAGGGACGATGTAATGGTAGTTGGTGTTAAACCATTTCGTCATCTCCATCGCGGTATGCGTTTCATCGCCTCGTGCCATCGTAAAATAGCGCTGTGTTGCATTCGTAATATCGCGAAATCGTTCAGGTTCGGCACCCAGTGCAAGCATCAAATCCAAAGTGTTGTCATAGAAACTAAAATCATTGACAGCAACCGTTTCTATACCTGCATTTCGTTGGAGTATCCAATGTTTTAAACGAAGCTCTGACGCAACGCTCTCCAATTCATTTAAGGGAATATTCCCTTTCCAATAGTTTTCCAAGGCTGTTTTTAACTCTCTTTTCTCACCGATTCGGGGAAATCCGAGCACTACTATTTTGTTTGTCATTTTTAATTTCCTTATTATTTATAGGTATTTTTCTCCGTTCGTGGTGAGCTTGTCGAACTATGAACTCACCCTTCGGTCAGCCCAGGGCGAACGAGACAGATAGTGCTGATTAAGTCGAAAAATAAAAAAAGTGCGGTGGTGAAGAGTCGGTGTGAAAATAGCGAAATAAAAAACGGAGTTTAGGAAGCAATGTAGAAAGATGGAGGGCACGCGCCGTTCGACGTTGAAAAAAACAGTTACAGTGACATCGACAACGGGAAACCCTAGGGGTAAAGGGTTCAATCGCTTCTAGGAGAAAATCAAGCTCATCAGGTGGGCTCTCGTCGATGTTGGCATCAGTACTCATAAAACGGCGAGTATGACAGTTACGAGTGCGTACACCACTGCGATGTAACGTAACAGCATTGACAGTAGCGGTAATCGCTTGGAGCGAAAAATATTTTCCGCCGAATCCTTTTGCCATCATGTCCTCTTGGTAATTTAATGGGCGGATTATACTATAATTTTTGGAAGACTAACTCGATACCCTCTCCCGTACAATCCCCTCGCCCTCATTAAGATAACACAAATACCCCCGAACTTCACCACACGTAAAGGTACGGGTTGCCTCCATATCATTTCAAAAGTATAATGTGTCGGCAGACGGTTTATGGAGTGATCGTATAATAAAATAAATAAGAATAGTTTAATTTCTAGCCGTTATAATTGTGCTTGAAAATAGATAAGGCTCATTATCCAACTGCGAATGAACTCGATTAAAATTCACACAAGCTTCACGATCAAAACGACCAATTCCACTTAGGATACCTCCAACTTCAGACTCCTCGATCTTACGATCTACACACCCAGTCCATGTCCACTATTAGAGTATAGTCATAAAGTTGAGCTATAATCCCAAGTCAATTAAAAAATAGCTTCTTCATAAATAGAAAAGAGACGTATGCAAAATAGATTTATATCCTTAAAAACAGGAGATCTAAAAATAGATGAGACACAAGGGCTTACTGCTCTTTCTGATTTAGTCGATTTCGGGTCTCGTATTAATAAAAAAAGAGGTTTTTTGTTTGTGAGCAAGGTATTGGGAAAACACCTCCCGACCAAGCCATCACGCATGAACGATACGTACAAAAAAATGGCACAGCTCATCCCATCATCCGATGCGACAACCTTGTTTATCGGTTTCGCGGAGACAGCTACGGCACTGGGGCAGGGGGTATATGAAGCGGCAAACGTAGAAAATAGCTTTTATATCCACTCGACACGATTTAAGACTTCTCATACCGTTTTGTTCTCATTTTTTGAAGAACATTGCCACGCTCCAAGTCATATTATTTACGCACCGATAGATGAATCTCTCCAAAATAGGCTCAAAAATGTTACCCGCATTATCCTCATAGATGACGAAGTATCAACGGGGAAAACAGCCAACAATCTCATCGACGAACTCAAAAAGATTTTGCCCAATGCTCACGAATACTATTTGTTGACACTGCTCAATTGGTCCAAAAATACCTATGAAAACTTTGAGTATCTCTCACTCTATCAGGGAAATTTTTCGTTTGAACCCAATAATCTCGATATCCCTATCGATGTAATATCCGAACCCGAAAATCCAAAAGAATTAGATGCAATAATCCCTTATAATTTCGGACGCTACGGTACACAAAAGCTGGTCATAGATTTTAAATACTATGTCGATGCCCAGATGTTTAAGGGGAAAAAGGTTCTAGTAGTAGGTACTGCTGAATTTATGTACGTTCCTTATCTTTTTGCCTATTATTTAGAAAAAAATGGCGTTGAGAGTTACTTTCAAGCGACAACACGAAGTCCCATTAACATTGACGCAGCGATACACTCCAAACTTCACTTTAAAGATAATTACTTTGAAGCTATTGACAATTTTCTTTACAATGTAATGGAAGAAGAGTATGACACCATTTTTTTATGTTATGAAACGACTTCTATTCCAGAAGAATTTGATTTAAAACATCAATTGTCCCAAAAATTCTCCGTTGAAGAGATCTTTTTTAGAGGAGAACAATGTGTTTAGCGGTAGTTACCCCAGCGAAGATGTCGAATTTTTATTAAAAGTTATTGATCTCGATTTCACCTCCCTTGCAGAAAAAGAGACGTTAATCCAAAGTGGTAAGAGCCACTATTCTCAAATGCTCAGTGCTGAATATGAACCGACACAGCACTATTTGGATACTTTTTATGAAGTATTTGAAAGCAATAAAAAACGATTTGCGAAAGATATACTCATTTTAGCCAACAACTTGAATAGACAAAAAAACATTGTACTGGTCTCTCTTGTACGCGCTGGCACCCCAATCGGTGTCCTTTTAAAAAGAACCTTGGAAAGAAGGTTTCAAAAGAGGGTTATGCACTATTCTATCTCCATTATTCGTGACAAAGAGATTGATAAGAATGCGTTGGATACCATTGTAAAAAATAATAAAGATGCAACAATTATCTTTATTGACGGATGGACAGGTAAAGGTGTTATTAATACCGAATTGAAAAAATTTATTGCGCATTACAATGCTCTTAGTAACACCACGGTTAGCGATAAGCTTTATGTGGTATCCGATATAGCGGGGGTGGCAGATTATTGCGTCACGAATGATGATTATCTCATCCCCTCATCAGCGCTCAATTCAACCATATCGGGCTTAATTAGCAGAAGTATCCTCAATAGTGATTATATTTTTGAAGGCGATTATCACGGGTGTAAATTTTATCATGAGTACAAAGAGAGTGATTTAAGTGTTTGGTTTGTGGATGAAATAGTCAAAATCATAGATGAGATGGAGATACCTCAAGAGAAGCTTATCGAAAAAAACGAGGCGTATACCCCGAAAATCAAGGATTATCTTCTCAAAATTCAAAAAGAGTATTCCATCAGCAGCCTTAACTATCTCAAACCGGGAATAGCAGAAAGTGCCCGTGTATTGTTACGACGAATCCCCCATCTTATTTTGTTTAAAGATGTAAACAATAAAGACATTGCCCATTTAAAACACTTGGCGCACGAAAAAAATGTTCGTATTGTTGAAGACACGACTATGCCCTACTTGGCGCTAGCTATTATAAAAGAAGAAGTACAATGAGAAAAATAGATTATTTTGATTTAGGCGGAACTCTTTATGTTCCCATCATTAACGAAAACATATCCGCGATACTCCGTAGGGAAAAATATCCTTTCTTAAAATCCATCGTAATATGTTTGGAAGATTCCATATTGGACAGCGACCTTTCACGCGGTATGAATATATTAGAAAATATTTTCCAAACGTACGAAGTAACGGATCTAAAGGTTTTCGTTAGAGCACGCAATATTGACAACCTCAATGATATTCTTACCCTAGAAAATATTCATCTTTTGGATGGCTTTGTATTACCAAAATTTGATCTCTCCAACGCTTCTGAATATTTGTCCATTTTTTTGACGGAGAATCACTTCTATATCATGCCTATTTTAGAAACTTCAAGTGTCTTTAATCCAATGCACCTCCATCAAATTTCCGAAACGCTGGAACCTTTCAAAGAGAGAATATTGTCCATTCGCATCGGAGCAGAAGATATCCTTAGCAAATTAGAAATTATGCGGAATTGTCAAAAAACACTTTATGAAATCATGCCATTGTACATAACCATATCCACTATCATCAATACCTTCAAGCCCAAAGGATTTAATATCTCTTCAACAGTATTCCCATGCTTTGAGAGTGCTGAGTATTTAAAAAAAGAGCTCCAATCGGATATTGAACATCAGCTTATCAATAAAACATCTATCCACCCAAGCCAAATAGAAACGATACACAATAGCTACAAAGTGACCCATGATGAGTATATAATCGCTACGAAACTTTTAGATGAAGAGGTTGCCATCTTCAACTATCACAATAAAATGTACGAAAAAGTGACCCATCTAAACTGGGCTCGAACCATAATAAAAAGATACAAAAGTTTTGGCGTGATTGAGCGGGTATGCAATGCTCAATAGATTATTCTTTTTTAGTGACATTGATGACACATTGATACAAACCAAACGAAAAACCGATTTTGGTCAAAATACTATCGTAGCTGCTTACACGAAAGAGGGGGAAGAAAGCTCTTTCTTTTATGAGGGTGTCAAACTATTGATCGATGCTTTATTAAAAGAAAACATAACCTTTATCCCGACAACTGCACGAAATATTGATTCCTATCAACGAACTATTTTCTACAATGAGCCCAAAATAAAATACGCCATATTAAACTTTGGCGGTACATTGCTTGTTAACAATGAAGTTGATGAAGAGTGGAACAGTATCATGAAACAAGCCTATAAAAAAATAGCTCCTCTTGAAGAAGTAGAAAAGAATATTCGTGAAGTCATTGAAAAAGCGAATTTAAATGTAGTGGTCAAAAATATAGACAACTACTACATCAGTATCCACAATAAATACAATACCGACAATAAAGAGTATCTCTCCAACGTCAAATCTCTTATTGAAGAATTTTTAGCCCTCAATGATGATTTTTATCTCTATGAAAATGACAACTCTTTTGGGATATTACCCCATATTCTGAATAAAAAATTTGCCGTGGATTATATGATTGACTTCCATAAGCCACTGCTTTGTCTCGGAGCTGGAGACAATCTTTCGGATTTGGCTTTTATGAATTCAACGTCCCTGCATTTGGTACCAAACAACTCCTCTATTCACAAAACAAGGCTATCGCATTAAGGTTTTATGTTACAATAAGATAGATTTAGAAAACTATAAAAAAGGTAATAAATGTTAGATTGGAATAAGATAAAAGAGAGAAGTGCAACACTTTTGGGTGAAGCAGGCAAGAAGTTTCGACAGTACACTCCAGAGAGCTTCTCAAAAGAGAAAAAGTTTGTTAATGCCTTAGTGGTAAGCATGGCGTTGATGACAATGGCAGATAAAAAAGCAGAGACACAAGAGGTGATAACAGCACTTGACCTTATCAAAGATATTGACGAAATTAACGATTTGAACCTCACTACCGAGGCGATAGAGCTTTATGAGTTTCATATTGAAGAACTTTCTAACGTTGTTAATAGTCCTACAAAATGGGTTTTGTTGGAGGCTAAATTACTTTCAGAGCTGAGTAAAATGAAATCTTATCCAGAGTATCCACCGATGATAGAAGCACTAATTGCACATATTGCTCAAAGTGATGGTAATTTAGATGCTAGCGAAGAGGAGATGCAACGAAAAATATTAGCAGCAATAAAATAAAGACGAACTAGCCGTTATTTTAAATTTTACAAAAGGTGTGACATGCGAATATGGTTTAATAAAACATTTTCTAGTATCAGTTCTGTATTTAAGAACATGAAACAAGCAAATGTTGACGGTGGTGTGACAATTATTTGCACCCATACCAACCCAGCAGCATCAGCATTTTTAGCAGCTGATGAAGCTATGGTTGAACCTGCTGGATTGATAGGTAAAGATTACCTTGCCTGGTGCCTGAACTTTTGCCAACACCAGAAGATTGATTACTTTTGGCCGGCTAAAGAATCAGTCATGATCGTGCGAAATCAAGCTGATTTTGCTCATTTTGGCACACATGTTATTGCAGTTGCTATACCAGAAGTATTGACTTTGTTGAACAACAAAGGAGAGTTCTATCGTACCTTACCTTCCACTGTCGCTCAAGCAATGGAATGTATCGCAGTCACCAACAAAGTTGCATTTGATCATGCAGTATCAGTGCTGTCACAACATCATGCTATATTATGCGTGAAGCCTGCGGTATCGGTGTTTGGTTTAGGATTTCGTATTTTGGATACACAGCGTAGTAGCATCATGCATTTACTCAATGGTGTAGAATACGAAATTCCATTGGCAGAATTACGTGCAGGGATGGAAGGTATCAACCAATTTCCAGAATTACTGGTAATGGAACATTTAGCTGGTGTGGAATGGAGTGTGGATTGTGCGGGGAATAACGGACAGCTACTGTGTGCTATTCAGCGCAAGAAGCATCCACAAGCAGGCTACGGTCAGGAAATCGATAATAACCATGATATTCATATCATGGTGGAGCGTTTGACTACTCATTACCGCTTAAACGGCTTGTTTAATATTCAATTTAAAGCGAGGGCGGATGGCGAACCACGTTTACTGGAAATCAACCCGCGACCCGCTGGTGGTTTTGGTATGGCTTGTTTAGCTGGAGTTAATCTTGCGGAAGTTTTCTTGCAAAGTCTCATGGGCAAAAAGATAGTAGTGATACCACCCATCCGCTACGGATTGAGAGTGAGTGAAGTGAGTACTTCGGTAGTTTTGCAGTCATTGGTCTGAAAGAGACAAAATTAAAGAAAGAAAGAAGATAAATTAAATGAGATTTTTACTTTATATCACCATTGCTTTAGTCCTTTTCACAGGATGTTCACAAGAATCTCAAAACAAATTGGGGCGTGTTGTTCAAAACTGGACGGGTACAGATGGCGTTTTGGATGTGTACGCAGGGGAGAAATTAGTAAAGCGATTTATTAAAGTTGATAAACTAACTACAGCCGTAGGAACTGAAAATAATGATGCTCGTCCTTACCGGTATGGATATGGAATTGATGATCGGAACTTCAATTTTGTGGTGGATGCTGGAGAGAAAAAAGTTTATTTTGAAATAAGCGACTACTCTACGAGTTATGTTTTTTATCAAAATTAAAGAGAGGTCAAAGAGTGCATTACGCACTCTTCAGATTTAGAGATATTTTTGTTGAACGGTTTGCAGTGTTGCGCCAAGATCTTTATCTTGTGTCGGTTCGCCAATAGCGGAAAATTTCCATTCTCCATTTCGTCGATATAATTTTCCTAAAATCATAGAAACATACCCTGCAAATTTTGGATCACTTGCAATATTGTACGTTGCTACAACTTCATTCACTTTTGAAGGCGTTCCCTCGTACAATCGGATTGATGCAAAAGGAATCCCTGCGAAATCTTGACCTTTAAAAGAGTTTAATACGAAAACTACTTGATCAATATTAGCTGGAATTTGAGGAAGATTGATAGTGATAACTTCATTGTCCAAACCATCATCACCGCCAGAATCTCCCCCTCTGTCGTCGCCAGAGTGTTTGATTCCACCCGCTTGAAGATTACCAAAATAGATAATATTCTCCTTGGCTAAGTTTTTATTTGAATCAAACATACCAACCGATAAATCTAAATCAACTTCCTCTTTTTTAGTCCCGAAGAACCCTTTTTTTTCGATTTGTCCCCAGTTGGCACCAATACAAAAAGAGACTAAGTCACTGCCGTTTTCTTTTTTGAGGCTTATTTTTTGCCCTTTTGCTAAACTAACCGCCATTAGATGCTTACCCCGTACATTTTACAAAAACCGGCTAAACCGTCTTTGAAGCCATCACCCGTTGCTTTGAAATTCCAGCCGCCGTCTTTGCGATAAAGCTCACCAAAATTGATCGCTGTTTCTGCCGAATAATCTTCATCTAACTCATATTTTGCAAGTTCTGCATTGCCGTCTTGATTGCTGATACGAATCAATGAATTGCTAACTTGACCAAAATTTTGATTTTTTGTATCTGCGTCATTAATGGTAACCGTAAAAACAATTTTTTCAATTTCTGGAGCTACTTTATTCAACTCAATAAGAACGACTTCATCATCACCATCGCCCTCACCCGTTGTACTGTCGCCTTGGTGAACAACCGAACCGCATGGAGACGTTTTGTTATTGTAAAAAATAAAGTGTGCATCACTGACAACTTTACCATCACTACCCAATAAAAAAACAGAAGCGTCCAAATCATACGCACTGCCCGTATCAGTCGCGTTCGCATCCCACGCCAAACCAACTTTAATATTATTCAAGCCTGGAGCCTCTTTACTCAAAGATACTCTTCCGCCTTTTGCTAAACTTACTGCCATAATGCACTCCTAATTGTAATTTTTGATACGGCTTCTCACTTCTATATTAATTAATCCACCGATAGTGAAGTATAGCATACAGACTCCCAATAGCGCATCCTAATTTTTTTAGGATGGAGTGGGAGAAAGTTCAACACACTCAACCCCAACAAACTCTTTTTGATACTTTTCGCACTCATTGAGTGGGATTTGCAACAATCGTGGTTTTTTAATCGGATTCAGCCACTGCAACATCTCCATAAGCGGTTTTTCATCCATTGCCGTACACCCTGAAGTTGGGGTGTTTTTAGCGTTTTTGAGATGAAAAAAGATACATGAACCTCGTCCCATACTCTGCGTAGGATTATAATCGATCACCGCTCCATACCGATAAACCCCATCGGCTCTGTGCATCACTTCATAGCTTTTGGGTGGATCGTTAGGATTTAAAAGAGCCATTTGATTGTAACGGGTATCATTACTATCATCCACGCAAATTAAATTATCATCGGCATAATAATAAGGCATAGTGCCAATCGGATTTTCATCGTAGCCAAAAGTAGTATGGATTTCAAAGATTCCCGCAGGGCTCCGTCCATCCCCCTCTCTTTTGAGACTCATATTGCCACTCTCCCAACCCAAACCATTGCGCCCTAGTGTCACGGGGACACTCTCCCCTACTTTATGCCAAGACTCTTCTTTTTCATAGCGCTGAAGCGTTGCTGTTGTCGAATTCAACTCAGAAGAAATGACCACAACCAGTTGCTCATTAGCCCATAAAAGCGCCCTACTCGTCAAAACAACCAAAAATAAAAACGTTTTAACCATATTTCTAACCTGAACTTAGTTTATTTTAAAGTTAGGTAGTATAGCATAAGGAAAATCATGGGGGTGAATAGGATGAATGTTACGGTACGACAAGCTAAAGAGAGCGATGCACCTTTTATAGCGGAAGCGCTGTTGGAAAGTTCTCGTGCCGAAAAAAAGGTAGGGATATTTGATTTTATCTTCAACACTTCTGATACGACAACCCTTTTGGCATTTTTACACAAGCTTACTCTCACAACAACAAAGAGTTATTGCCATTTCTCGAACTTTATGATCGCAGTTGTGGATGGGGTTAATGCAGGGACAATTTGCGGCTATGAGCCTCGGATTGCTACCCATGATATTTTTGCCCGTGCCCTTGAAGAGATCGGGATTGATGAGAGCTATCATGAGAGGATTGCAGGGTATCTTTTGTGTGAACCTGAAATCGATAATCAAACATGGGTGTGTGATTTTATGGTCACCAAGCCGGAATTTAGAAGTCTTGAAATCCTCAAAGAGATGGTACGAAAGAGTATGCTCACCGCACGCCTCAAAGGGTACCGAAAAGTACAGGCAATGGTTGAGATTGGTTCGGTTGAATCAGAACTTATTTACAAAAAGCTAGGGTTTAAGGTGATTGATGAAAAACGGAGCGATTATTACGAAGAGCAGTTTGGACGCGCAGGCATACTAAGACTGCAAATCATACTCTAGTGAATGACAAACATCAACCCTCACTCCTTCAAGTCTTAGGGCTTGGAACCGCCATCCTCCTCGTTGCTGGCAATATGATCGGCTCTGGAGTATTTAAAAAAATCACCCCAATGGCTTCAGTGCTTAACAGTAGTTCCCTTATCTTATGGGCATGGGCAGTTGCGGGTCTCATTACGATGTTGGGGGCGTTTAGTTTCGCATCACTGGCAACAACGACCAAAGAGGCAGGAGGACAATTTCAATATTTCAAAAACGTCTTCGGCGGATTTTTTGGCTTTATCTACGGATGGAGTTTTTTCACTGTTATTAGCACCGCTTCCATCGCCTCCATCGCCTACGTCTTTGCTGAATCTCTCGTCAACCTCTTCGGTGTACCCAAAATTCTGGAACCTTACAGTTCTTATACGTTGATGGGGATGATTACCCCCTTTGAAAACGCATCGGTAAAACTAATCGCGATTAGTGCATTAATCTCTCTTACTCTCTTTAATATACGTGGCGTTGAGGGGGGGGGATGGCTCAGTAATATCGTTACGGGAGCTAAAATATTAGGGATTCTGTTACTCATTGCATTAGGACTAAGTTACAGTGGTAATCCAACCGTTGCCCCCGTTTCCATCCCTGCTGTTCATCCCGATCAGATGGGGGATATACTCCGTATTAGCGCATTTTTTACCGCTATGCTCGGAGCTTTTTGGGCGTATGATGGGTGGGTTAATATTACCAATATGGCAAGTGAATTCAAAAACCCTACGAAAAATGTTCCTCGCGCCATCATCATCGGAACCGCCCTCACGATGTGTCTTTATATTTTAGTCAACTATGCCTATCTCCAAGTCCTCACCCCCTCCGATTTTGCCCGTCTTGCTACCCAAGAAGGTAGTATTGCCGCCGTGGAAGTAGCAGGGATTGTTATGGGGCCTATTGGTATTACCGTTATTTCTGTTTTGATTATGATCTCCACGTTTGGAGCAACGCAAGCTAGTACTATGTCAGCAGCACGGGTTTATTATCAAATGTCCAAAGAGGGATATTTTTTCAAACCTTTTTCGAGCGTACACAAACGGTTTCGGACACCACATGTCTCATTGGTCGGGCAAATGATTTGGGCGTGTCTTCTAATCATCAGCGGTACATTCGATCAGTTAACCGATATGCTCATCTTCGCCGCCTTCATCTTTTATGGATTGGGTGCCATCGCGGTCATCCGCCTCAAGATGCAGGGAAAACTTTCTTTCACATTTGGCTATCCCTACGTCCCCCTCTTATTTTTACTTTGCTGTAGTGTTATCGTAATCAATGCCATCTACACCCGCCCCCTTGAATCCCTCACAGGTCTTGGATTGATGATTATGGGTATCCCTTTTTATTTTTATTTTCGTTCAATTCAAAAGAACTAAATCACGCTAACACTCTGCTAACACTTCTATGGGATAATAACACCATCAGAATAGAAAGAGGAGAGTCCATGAAAACGTTAACGTTGATCGCACTTTTAAGCGTGGCTGCATTTTCAGCCGATTACAGAACAATGTCTACAACGGATATGCAAGCGATGAAAGGCAATGTTCCTGAAGCGGATCGTGCCGCTTTTCAAAGCGAAATGCAAACGAGAGTTCAAGATATAAGCGCATCAGACCGCCAAAATATGCAACAAAATAAATCAGGTTCTCAAGATGGATCAGGGTCACAAATGCGTAAGGGTAGCGGACAAGGCGGTAATTCCAGTGGTAGTATGCAACATCGAGGGGGGAAATAATCATGCAAGTTAATTCATCAGGGCAAATGCAACAAACACAAATGCGAAAAATGGACGGATCAGAAGGTGGTCAAGGCGGTGGAATGAAAGAGACAATGCAAGCCTTATCACCAGAAGATCGTACCGCCGTTCGTGAACAAATGGCTTCATTATCGCCAACCGATCGAACGACCATGAAAGATCAAATGTCACAATTAGATACAACGTCTCTCACATCCGAAGATTTGGGCAAGACTCTTATGAGTATGCTAACCGCACTTCAAGAGCCTGCGACAACCGCCACTCAAACAACTTTAGATACATACGCTTAAACAAAGGAAACACCATGAAAAAGATCACAAAAAAAATAGCTTCTTTCTCCCTTGCCCTCTCCACTCTACTTTGGTTCAGTGGATGCGATAGCAGTGATACCACAACACCAGCAGTAACCCCAGTCGCTACAACAACCCTAACGGGAGTCGTTGCTGATGGGTATCTCGTAGGTGCCAAAGTGTGTTTGGACAAAAATTATAATGATATGTGTGATGCGGATGAACCGTTTGTCCTCACCGATAGCACAGGTCGATATACTTTTACCCTTCCCGATATGGCAGCCACACAACTTCCAATCATTGTCGAAGCCGATGAGAATACCATTGATTTGGATACCAATACCACGATTGGTACAAAATGGCACTTTAAAGCCAATTCAAGCAATAGTAGCTTTATCTCTCCCTTAAGTACGTTAGTTGCGCAAGAGATGGCATTAAATCCTACGTTGACACTCGAACAAGCGATGGCTAATCTACAAACCGAATTGGGACTTGATATTAACACGACGATCGACTATGTGGCTGCCAATAATACCAAAGCGCACAATGCGGCAAAAATCATAGCCCATTCGTTAGCAAACACAGAAACAAGCTTAAGTGCAATTGCGACAACGACCGATGCCCGTACAATTCGTCTCCTTGCCGCCCAACAAGTTCGCTCACAAACCGTAGCCATTGAGGCCAATGCTATTAATGGAAATACTTCCTATCTTTGTGACGTTAATACAACCGACGTCACTGCTCAAGTTACAGAATTAACCACTGCTATAAGCGCATCATTATCTCAACAGCTTCAAGCCGATTTGCTCTTTATGTGGGAAGAGGAGCGATTGGCTCGGGATGTGTATAATGCGATGTACGCCAAATGGGGTTCCAAAGTTTTCACGAATATCGCCACAAATGGAGAACAAACCCATATCAACAGTGTTAAATCGATGATTGATAAATATGCGGTAAGTATAACAGGCTATACTGAACCAGCCGTAGCAGGAGTTTTCATCAATCAAGATCTCCAATCATTGTATAATACCCTTATAGCAAAAGGAAGTGTTTCGGTTACCGAAGCGTACAAAGTGGGAGTTTTGATCGAAGAAACGGACATTGCAGACTTGGATCAACGATTGCTCCCGACTGATTTACCAGCGGATATTCGTGCGGTGTATGAAAACTTACGCAAAGGTTCTTATAGCCACCTAGCGGCTTTTAACAAACAACTCTAACAAAAACACCAAGGAAAGAGCATTTGAAGATTTTATTACTAGAAGATGATCTCCTCCTTGGTGAAACGCTCGAAGAGATGCTCATCGAGGCTCATTACGACGTAGATTGGGTCAAAGATGGTGAAGAGGCGGCTGAGGCTACCTTTGAGACGGTGTATGATCTTTATCTATTGGATATTAATGTTCCCAAAATCAATGGACTCAAACTGCTCGAAGCGTTACGAGCGGCAGGAGATGAAACACGTGTCATTTTTATCAGTGCACTGAGTGATATTGTGTCGATTTCCAAAGGGTTTGAACTGGGTGCAGAGGATTATCTCAAAAAACCCTTTTTTCCCCAAGAGCTAATGGTACGCATTGAAGCCAAATTTGCACGCTTATCCAAACCAATCATCCACGGAGCTATCCATTTTAATCCCCAAAACAATGAAGTGCACAAAGGTGATCATCTCATTACCTTGGGAGATGTTCAGCTCCCATTTTTACGAATTTTTATCCAAAATATTGGTAAAACACTCTCCAAAGAGAGACTCTTCGATCTAATGGAGCATCCAAGTGACAGTGCGTTGCGGGTTGCTATCAACAAACTCAAACATACAACAGGATGGGAAATTCAGAATATTCGTGCGGTGGGGTATCGTCTTGAAAAGGGCTGAAACCGAATCATTCATCAAGAGCTTTTTAGTTTTTTTCATCTCTTTATCGCTTTTAAGCGGATTACTTTTTTGGTACGAATACACTCAAAAACGGCATTTACTCCAAGAAGCGGTTTTTAATGAGATGAAAGTATGCAGTTTTGATCTCAAATGTTCTCAATTTACCCTTGATTTTACCCCCTTGCACACCGCAACCCTCTATGAACTGACCCAAGATAAAACAGGTTATTACGCCCTTTTTTCCATCCCCAATAGTAAATATGCTCTCAAACTCCATCTCTCACAAGCGCAGTTTGATTCCCAATTACATCACCTACAACGATCATTACTTCAAGCTTTTCTCCTAACTCTTTTTGTTTTGGGATTTATCTCCATTCTTTTCTCCTTCTATACCCTTTATCCATTGAAAAAAGCGTTACAGTTAACCCAAGAGTTTAGCCGTGATATTCTCCATGATTTCAATACCCCCCTTGCGAGTTTGCGTTTAAATATTAGTCTTTTGAAAGTTCCTAATAGTGAATCCAAAAAAATCCAGCGCATTGAACAAAGTATTGAGAGGATGATCGCATTGGGGGATAATTTACGTGGCTATCTCGAAGGGCACTCCTTGCAAAAAGAGACCATTGATTTGCATCATCTTCTTCAAGAGCGTATTGGCACGATGAAAAAGCTTTTTCCCGATATCACCTTCATCCTCGATGATACCCCACTCTTAATAGTGACCAATTCGGATGCCATGAACCGAATCCTTGATAATATCATCAATAACGGCTGTAAGTACAACAAAAATAATGGTTCGGTATGGATAAGTATCGACCAAAAAAACCATACCCTACACATAGAGGATAATGGCAAAGGAATTGCATATCCTGCAAAAATATTTGACCGTTTTTACAAAGAACACGAGAGAGGATTGGGAATCGGATTGCATATTGTCAAGAAACTGTGTGATGAGCTGAAGATACCTATCCATGTTGACAGTGTTTTAGATCAAGGAACCCACTTCACCCTTGAGCTTCATACACTAATGCTTCACTAATCTTTCTAGGTTACTATGGTACACTTACTTATTCAAGGAGAAGTTATGAAACTTTCATCCCTTATCTTCACAACTGTTCTTTTCGTTGCTAGTGCACAAGGTGATATGACAATTGATACACAAATCGAACAAATTATGAATGCCCCTGCTAGTGAGCGCGTAGAACGGATGAATCAATTTAAAACCAGACTAGCAACCATGAATGAAAACGAAAGAAGAGAAGCTTTCCAAAAACTTCAAGCCAATCGAGACAGAGGAATGGGGAAAGGGTACCAAACTCCTCTGTCTACGATGCCGATGCAGCAAATGAATCCCAATGGGTTGGGACAACATCATCAACTCCCGTTAAATAATCAAGGTCCCCCCAATAGGCCATGAGAAAAGCCCTATTCTCCATTTTTTTCGTTTCCACGCTTCATGCAGAATTTATTAATGATGCCGATTTAGATGGAGTTGAAGACGCTCAAGACAAATGTCCCAACACCCCGTTTAGTGATCTTATCGACACGTACGGGTGTACTATACAAACATTGTATACTCAAACCTCCTACGATATTATCATGGGGATTGACCTCTCTCGTATCAATAGCAACACACTCGAGAATACAAAAACTTCCAATGCCACCTTTCAAGCAGATGTCTACCATGGGGGATATTCAGCGCAGTTGTTCACCTCCTATTTTCAATCCGAAAAAAGTCCTAGTGATGACTATGGCTGGAATGACACGCAACTCAATTTTTTCTATGCTTTTAAACCACTCCAAGCATTCACCATTCAAACAGGAATCGGAGTCATTTTACCCACTTATTCTAGTGGATACCACAATGAAGCAACCGATTATCGGGGAAATATTACTCTGAAATACACGTTTGAATCCCAGTTTAATCTGTTCGGAGCCTATACGTATACCCTCATCAAGGACAAACGTGTCCCTCGCGTGACCGACTACCAAAATACTTACTCATTTTATGGAGGAATCGGCTATACGAGCCTCAAAAACAATTCGTTAACTCTCTCCTATAGCCACACAGAAAGTATTTATACCCGAGTTGTTCCCATCGAAATGGTATCGATTGGTACATTTATTCCACTTAACAACAATTGGTTTGTATTGGGAGATTATCATTATGGAGTGAGTGCGAGTGCCAGCGATCATGACGTGGCACTGCGTGTAGGCTATACATTCTAACTATGAACGAAATTACATACTGTTTTTGGCTTCAATCCCCAACAGTGAGAGTCCCGTTCGAATCGATAACGCAACAACGAGAAGAAGCTTCAAGAGTTTCTCCTCATCTTCATGTCCGATAACACGAGTGTCGTAATAAAATTTATGCAGTTTTGCCGCCAATGCTTTGAGATAATCGGGGAGCTTTTGCGCTTGGCGTGATTCGAACGCATCCTCGATGATTTCAGGCAACAATAACGCCTCAAACAGCAATCCATCCGCATCGGCACTTAAACCGTGTAAATGAGAGCTCATAATCTCATCAAGACTCTTTTCGCTTTTAGAAACAAGAGTTTGGATACGAGCATGAGCATATTGGACGTAATAGATAGGATTGGAGCTATCGGTACGCTTGAGCTCTTCGATGTCGAACTCCAATGCGGTATCGCATTTTTTGGAAGCGAACATAAAACGCAACGCATCCGAACCGATTTCTTCCACTACGTCATTCATTTGAATAACGGTACCTGCTCGTTTGGACATTTTGAACGGTTCACCGTCTTTGAGGAGACTTACCATTTGAGAAAGCTGTACCTCTAATTTCTCAGGATTATACCCCAAGAAGCTCACCGCCGCTTTAACACGGGCAATATAGCCGTGGTGATCCGCACCCCAAATATTGATATAGTCCTCATACCCACGCTCAAATTTTTGATTGTGGTAGATAATATCTCCTGCTAAATAGGTAGGACGACCATCATCACGTACGACAACACGGTCATGGTCATCACCAAAATCAGAAGAGTGGATGAAGGTTTTACCCTCATTTTGGTAAACGCCATCCCCCATTTTTGCCATAACACGATCCCATTCACCGTACAAAGACGCTTCACCGACAAACGTATCAAAATGGACATTAATCGTTTTGAGATCCGCCACGATCAAGGCTAAAATTTTATCTTTTGCCCATAATGCCAGCTCTTTTTGACGAGAAACATCTCGAAGTGACTCTTCGCCAAACAGTTCTACTGCTTCACTCGCCAAGTCACTAAGATACTCACCGCGATAATATTTTTCTGGCCATTCTACCTCTTCGCCAAGCAACGCACTGCGCCCCTCAAGCTGAAGCGAAACACCAAGGAGATCAATTTGATTACCCGCATCGTTGACATAATACTCCGCCGTCATATCGTATCCCAAATGACGACCAAGACGTAACAACGTATCACCATACACCGCACCACGTGCATGACCGATATGAAGCGGTCCCGTTGGGTTGGCACTCACAAATTCTAAGAGAATCGTCCCTTTTTTGTCGTCACTCCCGAACTGCTCCCCATGGGTTAGTGCCCACGACGCATATTCATCCAAAAAGCTCTCAGAGAGGCGAAAGTTAATGTATCCCTTCACCGATTCAACGGCACTAAAAACCGATTCATCTCCAAACGAATTGGCAATCTCTTCAGCAATAATCATCGGAGATTTACGAAGCTCTTTGGAGAGAGAAAAAGCGATAGGGGTAGAGAAATGACCAAAAGAACGATCTTTTGGCTTTTCCAAGATAACATCACAGTTGAATTTATCGCGCAATAGCGCAGCTACTCGTTGTTTCAAGGGTTACGCTTGTGTAGTAGTTTTTGGTGTTTCAACGCTTGCATTTGTCGTTGATTCGACGTGTTTATGCGCCTCTGGAGTTGATGAAGCAGTTGCTTCATCCTCATCTCTCATCTCTTTTTTGAACCCTTTAATCCCCTGTCCGATACTTTTTGCAAGATCAGGAATCTTTTTTGCCCCAAACAATAAAACTACAATCGCAAGAACGATTAACCAATGACTTGTGCTAAAACTTCCCATCTTTTCATCTCCTTCTATCTATAAAATTAATAAATATAGTATAACGGCACATTGCTGTAATCGTCCTTACATTTTTTTTACGCTTGCGCTTCCCATAGTTGAATAAATTCATTAATTTTAAGCGTTGGGATCTTCATCCGTGCCGCTTTGGCAATTGAAATCAACACTTCAGCCGCTTTTTCAAGCTCATCATTAACAATCAAATAATCGTATTCTGTAATCCTCTGAACTTCACGTTTTGCCATTTCTAAGCGCTTAGCTATAACCTCTTCACTATCGGTAGAACGATTATGAAGACGACGCTTAAGTTCACAAAGAGTGGGAGTGGTGATAAAAACAGAAGTCGTAATATCGCTTAAACGGCTTTGGACTGAATCATTCCCCTGAACATCAATATCAAAGATAATAAGTCTACCCTCTCTCAGTGCTTTTTTTACAGGACTCAAAGAAGTGCCGTAATAGTTACCGTGAACAAACGCATATTCGAGAAACATTTCTTCATCAATTTCTCTCTTGAACTCTTCTTCACTAACAAAATGGTAATGAACGCCGCTGACTTCACCCTCTCTCATCGGTCGTGTCGTCGTCGAAATAGAAAAATAGGTGGCTCCAATATGATCAATGATCTTAGCAATCAACGAACTTTTTCCAGCTCCACTAGGACCCGATAAGACTAAAATGGCACCACTCTCTTCGTTCACTTCGTTTCTCCAAAATTGATATTGATACTGATGTTAAGCCCTTTGAGCGATTTGACAACTTCATCATTTGCAAGGGCTTTGAGAAGCGCTTGCAATGCTTCAACTCCTTGCACAGAAGAACCTTGCTCCTCTATACGTGCAGGTGCAGCAGGTACAGGTTTACTTTTGATTACTGGCTCCGCTATCTCTTCTACAGCAGGAGAAAAATCCTCTTCCACCTCTTCTCCCAGCGCAAGCTTCATATCCCGCTCATTAATCCCCTCAAACCCATCTAAATCATCAAGCATATCCATCTCTCCTAGTTCATCCAAATTATCACTATCAACTTCATCGTGATGAATATCCTCAATATCTAGCTGTAGATCCTCTATACCGAGTTCTCCCGTAGCTTTTTTAATTTGCAATTCAAGGTCATCAAACTCATCATCATTCAATAATTCAGCTTCCTCTTCTAATGATTCCAAATCATTAAACTCATCATCACCCAAATCTAACATCTCTTCAGGGCTCTCAATCTCTTGCTTCGCAGGGATAATTTCATCAAAATCATCAAGATCATCAAACGTTTCTTCTTTCATCTCGAAATCTTCAAGAGACCCCAAAAGATCCTCATCAGCGTCTTCATCCTCCAAATCATTAATTTTAATCTCATCATCGGTATCTTCCAAAAGTTCTTGAAGCTCTTGTACCTCTTCATGATCTAAAACATTTTTATCCAAACTATCTTCGAAATCATCACGGTCTCGACTCGGCTCTTCAAAATCAAATTCTTCGTCCAATTCTAACATATCAAAATCATCTTCTTTTTCAAGCCCTTTTAGCATTGAATCAAGATCAATTGAGGGAGCACTTACCGAAGGTTTTTCTTCGTGTACCCCTATTTTAGAAAGGTTGTTATCAATTCCTACAAATAATTCAACCAAATCAGTTGGCAAAAATGGCTTATTAATAACGTGATCAAATCCAGAAGGAACGGTATTCCCACGAGTTGCCATCAATAAACTTATTTTAAAGGTTGATTTTTCTTTTAGCGAAACCATAACGTCGTCACTGTACAAAGCATCATCAACAATGAATAGATCATACGCATTACGTTCAATTTCATCAATTGAGCTAACGACATTTAAATCATCTTTTGTTTTTTGTGCACTTAGTGCAACCAATTTCCGTACAACTGGATTATCATTTAATAACAAAATTTTCATGACGTATTCAACCCCTTATATATGACTAGTGTTTCATTCAGCTCTTAATGGTATCATTGTAACTAAAAAAAAATAAAATGATAAAATTTATAGCCCTTCTTTTCACTTTCAGCGTGCTAAACGGTCAAAGTATTCTCTATTCTCTTCCAAAAGAGACGAGTAGTTTTGAGTATTCACTGGACACTCACCTAAAAAATGGACAAGAAATTATTATTGTTACCCCATCAATGAGCACTCTATCCCTCAAAAGAAAACTCATCAAAAGTGTTTCTAAAGGGTCTCATCTCACCCTTATCACCCAAAACGTCTCAAGCGATCCGATCGCACTCGTCGCATATCAAAACGTAACGTTACTGCGCTATTTGGGAAAATACCTGACCAATACAACCCTCATAATCGATAACGACTATATGTGCACTCAACAAGGGGCGCTTATCGACTCCAAAACAACCGTCATCTGCACCGACGATCCTCTTTTACTCAAAAAAGCACTCCAAAATATCACCCAACTACGTGCCAACTCTAAACTTTATTTAGAATAGTTTTTCCAAAAAGTAAAAAGCATCTTCCATCTGTGAATTAACAATCATAAGAGTTGCAGCGAGTGTTGCCATCAATACCAAAAAAGAGACCCCGATTTTAATCGGCATACCAATAACCAAAAGATTGAACTGCGGCATACTTTTCATCAACATCCCAAAAATAATATCGGCAAGCATAGAGAGTGCCGTTATTGGAAAAGCAATCATAAACCCCACGATAAACATATTGAGCATCGCGTGCATCAGATACGTAAAAAGCTCGTGAGTGAGCATAAACCCTCCCAATGGAACGGAAGCAATGGATTCAGAGGCGTAAAGTAAAATCCAGTGGTGTAAATCAAGAGTAAGAAGCACCATCAATGCCAACAGCGATAAGAACTGGTTGATAATCGGCATAGAGACACCCGACTGAGGATCAATCGCTGAGGCAAGTGAAAACCCCATCATAAAGGAAATTTGCCCCCCCGCGAAAGTAATCACATTATACGCCAATTGCAAAACAAGCCCTACTGTTAACCCAAAAAGAAGTTCACCTAAAACGGCAACCGTTAAACTTGCGGTATCAAGGGAAATCTGTAACGGCGGGAGAGAGCCAAAAAAGACTATTGTAAAAAAGAAAGACATTGCGGCTTTGATCGACATAGGGATATTGGCATGTGAAAAAATAGGAACGGCTGCAAAAAGTGCTGTAAAACGGGTAAAAAGGAGAAAAAAAGCAGCGGAATTTCCCTCATTAAAAATGGTTGTCCACTCCATTTCTTACGAGCCTTTGACCAAAACACCATCCACCAAACGATAAATATGATTACAACGTCTCGCTAACTCCTCATCATGCGTCACGAGAATCATCCCTGCATTATATTCATTCAAATAGTTTATAAAAAGATCCATTACTTCTTTAGCTGTTGCGTGATCCAAATTGCCCGTTGGTTCATCGGCAAAAATCAGGCGCGGTTTTTTGGATAGGATTCGGGCAATGGAAACCCGCTGTTGCTGCCCCCCTGAGAGTTCCGTCACTTTTTGATCAATTACATGATCAATGCCCAACTGTTTCAATAAGATAGGATCAATTTTCTCCCCTGCCAAAATTGCCGCTACTTCGAGATTTTCACGACCACTAAATCCCTTAAAAAGGTAATGGCTCTGGTAGATAAGTCCCAAATCATAGCGACGAAGCTTGACGAGGGAAGCGTCATCCAGCGTATAAATATTCTGCCCGAAAAGTTCTACTTCTCCACTATTGGGTTTCAATAACGAAGATAGGATATGCAAGAGAGTCGATTTACCGCTTCCACTTACCCCAACAATGGCAATAGACTCACGTGCGATAAGTTCCAACGATAGGTTCTCAAAAAGAGGATAATCAAAACGGTGTGATAAAGAGGTTGCTTTTAAAAGTGTCATAAGGGAATTATAGGCGAAAAATGTTTAAGGGGAGTGAAAAATTTCTGGTTGCTGTATACATTCCCAA
>Ga0172379_10001379_pt1 | contig 48638 bp, 29 predicted proteins | sample GrowelOW334metaG_FD_119756 | JGI IMG/M metagenome (GOLD analysis project Ga0172379, IMG submission 119756) | Groundwater microbial communities from an aquifer near a municipal landfill in Southern Ontario, Canada - Groundwater well OW334 metaG | ecosystem: Environmental > Aquatic > Deep...
GAAGTACCTTACAAGTGTTAAGCTCTCGTTCCGCATGTTGATTAAACACATCGGCGATAAACCAATTTCTAAGATTACAGTAAGAGAACTTGATAACTTCTTTATGGCAAAATTTAGTGAAGCGAAATTTGCAGCGCATCTCTATTTAAGAACTTTGAAGTCGGCATTCAATAAAGCCATTGCATGGGAGTTGATGGATGTAAATCCCTTAGTTAAAATCAAGCTTGGCCGATTACCGAAAAACAATCCCATCTATCTTAACGAACAAGAACTAGCAATGATATTGGAAGCGGCTACAAATCCTAAACTTAGGGATATAATAGCATTTGCGTTTTACACGGGTATGCGATTAGGAGAGATCATCAACCTAAAGAAAGATTCCATTCAACTTGAAGAAGGAATGATACGAGTAAGGAATACCGCATTACATTTAACGAAAGGTAAATCAGAAAGATACATTCCTATTGCTGATAAGATAAAGAACATCGTCTTTACTTGGATGAAAAAACCGGGTATATATCTTTTTACAGTGAATGGAACCATTCCATATAAAGAAGATTATTTGACTAAGGGATTTAAAAAATTATTATTAATTTGCAATTATCAAATGAAATTCACTTTCATACATTAAGACACAGCTTTGCAAGTTATCTGGCAATACAAGGTGTTTCTCTCTATGTGGTTAAAGAATTACTTGGTCATAAAGATATTTCAACTACCCAGATTTATGCGCACTTATCAAAAGATAGTCTAAAAAAAGCAATTGAATTATTTTAAGTAAGGGTTAGGTTCTAATGGACGAAATCATTTTGAAAGGTGCTAAATTTGCTGAGCTGGCTTTGGATACACTTGTTTCTAAAACGAAAAAACCTAGTAGAGAGACTCTTGATGCGTATTTCGACTTACTTAAGAAGTACCAAGCTTCTCTTGATAGGGAAAGAGAATCACTTAAAAATGAAAGAGAAGGTCTGGAGGTAGAGAGTATTGTCTTGGAAAGAAAAAGTAAATCCCAAAGTAGATTTGGAACTGCTTTAAGTTTAGGAAAGGGTAAAATACCGAAAAACATAGAGAAACCTTCTCTCGATAAAGCTGAAAATACTTTTGCTAAGGCGGTTGCTACTGTTGGACTGGTTACAGCTCTTCCCGCTGTCTTGGGGGCAGCTACAATAGGCGTTGGTACCGCTTTGCTTTCCGCACCATTAATTTTGCCTGTTTTATTTAAAAACGAACTTCTTCTGAAAAAGAAACTCGAAGAAGTTCATTACACTCTGGACAACTACAAACAAGCCGAGCTACTCATCAGTGAGCTTGCAGTAAGGTTTCTAAATAATGTACATACTGAAAATCAAATGAGTGTAGAATCTAAATTTGAATTTTTGCGTGAAAGAATTCATTTGATCTTTTTCCTTGTTCATAGAGAAGTATATGTGAATAAGAATCCAGATATAAGAGTACTTTTTTTATTTGCAAAACATCTACTCATTTTTACGACGGATTTTTATGATGACAAATATCATTTAGATTTCCAAATTATTGTTTCTGAATTAATGCCATTGGCAAGGGAAAAAGAATCTCTTAAGTATGAAATTAAATGCCTCAAAGAGATTATTTCTGAATTTACTACAATAGAAGAAAACCAGACTATATATGAAGCAAATTACCTGAACAAGATTGCAAAACAAATACAACTTGGGGGTGAGAAGGTCACATATGAAAGGGTTGCACAAGCCCTTCCCTACAAAAAAAACAAACCGGTTGCTCCTTCAACTTTCAAGGGTAGGTTAAAACGAGCCAAGATAATGTTTGATGGAACAACAGAGAGATTCTACCCCATACAAAGAAAAAGCTAATTACTTTTTTTTAGATGTTCCAATTAAAGATTATCCATAATAATATTTTTGTTTTGTGAAGCGATAATTTTTATCAACCCTCCAACTTATCATTCAAATCCATTCCCATTAGCGACTAAAAAACTCTACAGCAGTGTCATGTTTTTCTCACGATGATACATTAACTTTTTAAACTATTTCTTACATTCACTCTTTTTAAGATAAAAAACGAAACATTTTTTTGACGAAAAATGACGGTACCAAAGTTGTTTCAATATATGTACTGAACTTTCGCAGTTCTTTGACATACTGAATGACACACGCAATAAATAATCGTGTGGAGGCTGGAGAACCCGGCCGATGACTTCTTAAATGAGGTCTTTAAACTAAATTATTTTATAAACATAATCATTAACTAATTGAAAGGAGGCTAATGCCTAATTTCTCAAAGGTACTCGGCTCTTATTCTTCAGATGAATTAAAATCACTTGAAGCACTAATTGCAGAGATCCGAATCGCTCAAGATAGTTCCTCGGATACTATTGGTTCTTTTTATAGGGACTATGTGAAGTATTCAGAGGTCTATCACTCTAAAAAATACCAACGATCAATAAAGTTGGCATTTAAGATACTGATCAATTTCTTTGGAGAGGATCACAAGCTCATTGAGCTAACATTGAAGAAGGTTATCGAGTTCATCGAAATACTTAAAGTTCGAGCGCCGAAAGGGTATCGTGTTTATTACCGTACTCTGAAAGCGGCACTCAACAAAGCCCAAGAATGGGAATTGATAAAAACAAATCCCTTCACGAAGGTTAAAGTACCTAAACGGCAAAGAGTATCCCCCGCTTTTCTAATGAAAAGTGAATTAGATATAATTATATCAAAGATGGATAACTTAATACTCGGATCGATTGTAAGGTTTTCCTTTCTGACTGGCTGCCGCCTGTCGGAAGTTGTAAACCTGCAATATTCTGATATTAATTTCGATAAAAAACTCATAACAATAGGAAGTAAATCTTTTTCTACAAAGACTCGTGAACAAAGGGTAATCCCAATGTGCGAGGAATTATTCTCCGTTTTAACGGAATTAAAGAATAATCGTAAGCCTAATTGCACTTACGTTTTTGTAAAAGAGTATGGATTCAAATATAGCTCAGATTATGTTTCAAAGGGATTTAAAAAAGCTGTAAGAGCTTCGGCGATGAATGAGGAAATTCATTTTCATTCGCTGCGGCATTCCTTTGCCAGTAATTTGGTTCAGAAAAATGTCCCTATCTACACTGTTCAGAAACTGCTCGGGCACAGTTCTGTAACAACGACTGAAATTTATGCCCACTTGAATACGCAAGATTTAGTTCTTGCCATAAATAACTTTAATTACAATTAATCAAAAAGGTTCAAAATGAAATCACAAACGATTAAAGAAAATCTAATTGAAAAAAACAACCAATTAAAAAAGTCCACAATTAATAAATCTCAAATGAGTAAAGGAAACTTAATGAATAACTCAAAGCCCATAGAACAAGGATCATCTGAGCAAAATACGTCCAAGAATAAAAACACCCCCAAAGGTTTATTTAATTACAAGGTTCCAATGGAGGATGTTAAAAACTATCTTGATTTGAGATGGAAGCTTGGTCCCGACTCGCCCAGAGTCCGCAAAGAATATAAAAGATTAGAACAACTTCGAAATGGTTCTTCAAAAAATAAAGTGACGGTAAATAAATAATGAAGGCCGCAATCACAATGTCTAAACATTTAGACAAGCAGCCCAATATTTACGAGTACGCAACTGGTAACATCGTCGATCGAAATATTTTCGAAACAATTGAATTCCAAAAAGAATTACTTTATAAACAAGAATGTCATCGATCACTATATTGTTATGATGATTCAGTACGGCAACAAAATTCTAAGAATGGCACAGATCAACTATTGAGTGCAGAATTCAAAGGGAAAGTATTGTCGACTGAGTTAGTAATTGAAATCGATTTTAAGGGGGAAAATCCAATTTCAGATTTAGATAGGGCAAAAAGATCAACAATAGCATTGGTTACTTATTTGCAAAAAAACTATGATTTAGACCCGAATGTTATTTCCTATGAGTTTAGTGGAAACAAAGGGTTTCATATTAGAATACCCGGGGCAGTATTCGGTGGTTTTGTGGCTTCAGAAGAGCTGCCATTTCATCAAAAAGTTTTGTGCCAAAAAATAACTAATGGAATCGAAGGGATTGGCCTAAACATCTATAAAGCTGCGGGTATGATGAGAATCCCCAATACAAAACATAGCGATTCAGAATTATTTGCTATTCCTCTGGAGTATCGTCAACTCATAGATCTTGACGCTACGGCAATACACTCTTTGGCAAGGGTACCCGTTATTCAACGCTCTAATCAACCATTGGTTAAGATTGTTAAAAATGACAAACTAACTGTTGTATATAAGAATATTCTTAATTGTACATCTCAATACAGCCCGTTAGTTGGTTCCCCTCAAGAAGTAGAGGAGTTAAAAAAGTCATTTAGTAATCGCGATATTAATCATGTCATTCATGGTTGTCGAATCTTATCGCGGATCGAAAATAAATTCGAGAACGATGAAGAGTTACACAACGAGGAAATTACTTTTCTAAAAGCTAATTTTTCTTTCTTAGGACCTGAAGGTAGATTAAAAACTCATGAGATGCTTTCTAAGCAGCCTAATTATAATAGCGAAGAAATAGATGAAAGTCTCAAATCTTTATTCAAGACAGTTGATCCGTTTAATTTATGTTCCCTTGCTTGTAAAAAGATGTGTAACACCATGAAAATTACTAAGTTTAATACCCCACTAAACATTATGGATGGAGGACCAGTTCCAGAATACAATCAAAGTTCGGCTTTAAACGAGGTAATCAATAGCTTTAAGGATGTTCTAATCTTCAAATCAGATCAGAATACTTTTTACTTTTATGAAGATGGCGTTTTTAGTGAAATAAACGAACATGATCTGCATTCTCTATTAAGCACCTGTCTGGAGATGCATTTCCAATTTGGTACTATAACTGCAAAGGCAATCTCTGACCTTAGAAAAAGAATGACAATGTGTGAAGATTTAAGTTGCGGTGATGAGATGAACCCATTTCCTCACATATTAAATCTGAAAAATGGAATGTATGATATGAGAACCGGAGAATTTTTACCCCACTCTCCGGAATATCGGTCAACAGTGCAATTGAATATTGTGTATGATCCTATCGCTAAATGTGAGCTTTTTGCTGAGAAATTGAATGAAATCTTTGATGGAGACGAAGACAAGATCGATTATTTCAAACAATGGATGCTCTATTGTTTAATGCCCATATATGAAGATCAAAAGTTCTTGATATTATACGGAACCGGAAGAAACGGAAAGAGTTTACTAACCAATGTTCTATCTACAATGATTGGAGATAGAAACTGTTCTCATGAAACTCTTAGCGATATTTCTACCGACAAAGGATATTCGTTGATTCATCTGAAAGACAAACTTGTCAACTTCTCCATGGAGATGTCAACCAAAGAAGCCGAGACGGATATCATTAAACGTTTGACGGGGGGAGATATTATAAGTACAAGGGAGATTTATCGTGTAAGAGTTCAATTCAGAAACTATGCACGGTTGATAATTTCAACAAACAGTCTGCCGAGGGTTGCAAATCTTGATAAAGCATTTCTTGGTAGAATGGAAATTATTGAATTCACAAGATCTTTCGTGGATAATCCAGATACTGAGTTGGATAAGAAACTCATTAAGGAAATCCCCGGAATATTCAACCTTTTAATGGAGATTCGATCTAAGATCTTCAAAAATGATGGTTCTATTAGACTTCAACTACCAGAATCCTTAAAGGGAACAACTACAAAATTATCGTCCAACCTTCACTCAGTAACTGAGTTCATAAGTGAGAACTGTGAGTTAATTGTTCTAGACCCAAATAAAAGCGATAAAATGATTCTAATGAAAACGCTGTACATGGTTTATAATGACTGGTGCAAAGAATCCGGTTATTTTGCATGCGGAAAAAAACTTTTCAAGGAGGTTCTCGAGGCTAATAGTGATTGCCTTGTCCGGAAACTAACATATGTAAATACACGCAATAGTGTTTCATACAAAAATTCGATTTGGGTTTTGGGCATTGCGCTGCAAGATGATTCGAGTCCCAGTGTCCGTTGCAGTCCCGGCATCAGAGTAACTTTGCGGGATAATCCGGACGAATCGATTTCATTTAATGAATCCTCTTATTTAGCCGAACTCGACCTAGAAAGTCTATCTCATAGTATAGCAGATGATAATTCAACGGTTAATGGTTCAGTCTTAGGAAACACATCAAATCAAGGTTGCCTTGACGACGAGTTCTTCCGGACACCTACTTATTCGTCTGATAACTAAAGCTAAGTAATACAAGTGGAGAGGTGGATGGTATTTCTTATATATGGAATTTTCTATTATCCAACGGGTACTGGAATTTCATTTATTCAGAAATCTGTCCACTCATCCACTTATTTTAAAAAACATACTATTATTGCACTCCTAATGAATTTGGGCGTTTCTATACAAAAGTATTTGGCCGGCTATTTTTATTGGATAGCCATTTAAAAGATAAAATAGCCCACTTATTAAGTATGGAAAAATCCATTTTTTATGGAATGCCTACCTATCCATTACACCCGATGGTATCCAAATCCATTTAGTGAATTCACTATATAACTGCTTCCCTTAAAATGGATTAGTATATTTACTCGTTCAAACTAGGGGTAACCTTCACTATCTGCTCACAATTAGTATTCCAACGCTATTCAGAGATAAAAAATATCTTTGATATCCTCGAATTTACCTACCTTTTTTCAATGTATACATTTGCTATAGTTACCAAGTAACTCATTTTAGGTTACCTATTTCATGCAAGATAACCTAAGACCTTATCTGGTGTGTCCTAGCAAGATATGCTGTCCTGAGTTTTTAGCCTCCCAATGCATTTACCAGTACTATCTTTTCCATGCTCGCCTGATTAACAAATTTACATTTTTCCAATTAGTGATTTAATACCCTCAATTTATACTTGCCTCTCTCCAACTAGGTACTCCCGTATATGACTCGGAGGGGACCCATTTAAATCTTTCCGAGCCCACGGGGGGTCCTAAAATAACCTATCATTAATTAACTAGTTGGAGTTAACATGGCACAGTCACAAGTTCTTTCGGCACACAATTTTTCTCATCGGGTAATGGAGACAAACATTGGAAACACTGTTTACAAGCCCAGATTCTTTGAACCCTTCTTTACTAAGCTCAATGGTACAACTATTCCTTTCGGTGATGATCAAACAGCAATAGAGTTACTGATCGCGCGGAAGGAATATTCATTTGCTTATCTTCGTAATGGAGAGCTAAGAACTTTGGAAGCCTTCAATACATCGGGTAAGATTCCTTTCGAGACTTTCCTTGATAAAGTTCGCCTTACTATTTCATCAGATAACATTTTTAAGTTAGGCAAGTATCTCAGCAGAGTGTTTAGACCTGCCAGATATGGAGCGCATCTTGATGGTTTAGATATTCACATAAACGAATCTGTGAAAGCAAAGAAAGTTGACGGGCTGTCTTTGATAAGCCTTAGTCTTGCAAAGCGGCTAGGATGGGAGGATGCACAAGTAAATAGCTCTTCTCAATTCACCCTTGTTTATAACAAAGGTTTAGTTAAGGGTAACTGTGTTGTATCCGATAAGATAAAACATGATGTTATCATTTATGGTAGTGAGAACATAAAAAAGGAGATCAAGTTCGACGGTTGTTATGTTGCCTTGGAGCTGGTTTCACTTTCAACACATCTACGGATAGACATTCAGTCAATGTTAAATCTTTGGCCACTGCTTGGAGGAGCAGAAGTATTCCTAGACTGGACTCACAAAGCAATTGAGGAGTTCAAGGATAATCTTATTACCGGCAGAGTTGGTTCTATGCTTGATGACTTTGATAACAAAAGTAGTGAGTCAATCCAAGATGAACAATGGACTCTAAGGAAAGCCATTTATCATAAGATTCCGTATAATCGATTCCCCGGTTTAACAAGACTTGCATGGACAATGTACAAGAACAGTCTTATCAGTTTTGCTAGGGAGAGATCATTCCATATACCCGTTCCCCATGGTATGCGCGGCTATTTTAGAGTCGATCTCAGAAACCATGATAGCGATGGCAATTTCCAACCTACAGTAGCAAAGAACACCATCTGCTTAGACAATCTTGGTAACATCTGGATAAACGAATCAGATATAGAGAATTTTCTGGAGGTTAAAGGCGGCGCTGACCTTGATGATAATGCGGGCATCATTCCCATTGAAGATGGTAAAGCTATTGTCTTTCGCAATCCTAATCAATACGGTGAATATGGTATTCATTCTATTGAGTATGATGGAATCGAAGTAAAAGATTTCAATAAAACTTTTGGTAAGATTCCGATGAAGAAGATCGAGCGGAAAGAAAAAGATTCTTCACCCGCGGAACAATTAAATGGTTTGATTATCCGATTCCTCAATTCACATCCAGAGAATAAACAGTTCATTCCTTACTCAGTAGAGAATCTTATCCGCGCATTTGGAAAGATCGCTAACAACGCTGCTAATATTGGACTTGTAGCCAACGCTGAGATGAGCCGAAGTGCAATAGGGATTACTCACAAGTCTTTAATGAAAGAACTGATGGAGCAGTTCAGTTGGAATCTTGAAAGAGTAATTGACAGTACAGTTAAAGAAGGAGTGTCTGCAATCGAGGATATTGAACAAACTAGAAATATGTACGAGTCAATTATTGAAAAAAGTATTGGTTTGCCAAAAACACTTCTTCCGCGCATTCCTCAAAAATACCGTGAGTTAATAAGGGTAGAAGCAAATCATCCTCTTGACCAACTTGTGGAAGCGATTAAATATCTTGTAAAGAAAGTAGACCTTAATCTTCTCGGTGAAGGAAGTGTATCAAAAGGTAATCGTATTAAAGGGTTCATTGATCATCTTGATATTCCGTTCCTACAAATAGGTAGTGATATCGATAGTCCGATGAAAGATACCGCCGCCGACTTATTGAAGAAGTATAATCGTAGCATGGCTATTTTACTCGATCAAACTAAAGACTATCTTGATCGTGAAGCAGAAAGAAAGTCCGGTATTGATGAAATACAGAAAGAGTTCGCTGAGCTATTCGGTAATTTTAGCAAGAATGAAAAACTTGAGCTTGTGAAGTGTTGGGCATTTAACATTTACAAGACAGAAAAAGCAGTTCATGATTCAGTGCTATGGGTAAAGGGGATATCTGACTCTACAATAGAGATGCTGTGTAATTGCGGAATTGGGTATCAAATTGAACAGCTAAAGACTTCAGATAATGTTGTAAGCATGAGGACCCGGGAACATCATCAACCGGTTATCCGATTCAAAGAAAATAGAGTCTCTGAGTTGAAGGGATTTTCTATGCGGATATGGAGTACAACAAAAAAGGAGATCAATGCCGAAGATTATCTTGGCACAGAGCAGATAACTGTTCATAATGGAAAATGTCTTCTTGACAAAGAAGAGTTTAACATCGGTGACGAGTGCAAGGTTGAGAGTGGCACATACACGATAACTTCATTAACACAAGCCATTAGCAAGAAGAATGGTTATCCGCTTAAAGGAAGTCTCTGTATTTACATCTCACAGAATTAGGAATGAGGAATTACGAATTAGGAGAACGCATCCAAACTTTTTCACTTCATAGATAAGCATTATTTATCAATCATCGTTTTACTCGACACACCGAACATTTAGACACACTTAAGTTTTACCAGACACTCAACTTATTATTAGCTCCGCCTCCGGTCACTCCGTTCCCCTTCCTCCGGAACAATGGAGGCTTCGCCGCTCCGCTAACTCTTAGAACTAAACTTTTGGGCGCCCACCACTAAACAAACACAAATAACAAATCACAAACAAAGGAGACGCCCATGTCTTTTACAATCGGTTGCGATCCCGAACTGCTTTGCCGCAGAGAAGGACGCTACGTTCACGCACACAATTACTTCAAATCAAACTCTTCCTTCGGACTCGACGGCTGTGAATCCATTGCTGAATGCCGTCCCGGTTATTCCGAAAGCCCCATTGATCTCACCGCTAAACTAAAGACCATCATTGAATATGGTCACGAGAAAGCTCCTCAGCTTGAATTCTATGCCGGACATTATGTAGATGATCATCCAATAGGAGGACATCTTCATTTTGCTATTACTCCAAATCCGGAAATTGTTAATTCACTTGATACGGTTCTCTACTCGCTAAGTAACTGTATAGACGATAAGCAGCAAAGACAAAGAAGAGAACGAAGCGGGTATGGTAAACGAAAAGCTATCCGTACAAAACATTATGGCTTCGAATAACGAACTCCCGGAAGCTGGTTACTCTGTCCTTCTACAACACTTGTTACGTTTACTCTTGCTAAGCTCGCTGTACTCGGAGCGACACAAGACAAGTTAGACTTTGAACAGATCAAAGGAAGACAACACTCAAGCACCTTCTTGAAGAACTTAAAGAATCATCTTGTTTCTATTCCCGACGATTGCAGAGAAGGACTCAAAGAACTTGACATGCTTCTTGATAAAACACTCAACTGGAATGAAAACATTCTGCCGAATTGGGGGATACAATGAGTATAATCTATTGTACATGCTGTAGTGAAAAGATCGGTGACGGAGAGATTCGTTGGGCTGAAGAAGAAGCCTATTGTGATGATTGCTTCGGTGAACTGTTCACTCACTGTGATCACTGTGATGAAGTTGTTCGTAGAAGCAATGCTTACTTTGACGACATGGGAAATGCTCACTGCTCAAATTGCTGGGATGAAGAGAATGATGACGAGTGTCCTGAAAATCCACACGTTGATGACGCAGATAGAAAACTTATCATTGAACTTTCACGAAACTGGTTACTTGGAAAACAAAAGAGGCGTTGCGTACTGAAGATCAATCAGAAAGATTATCTCCTTTCTCGTATCAAAGAAAGGATCGGATTGGTGGATCAACCTATCTATCTCTTTGGATTGCAAGACCGTGAAGAATATCAACTCTCTGCAAGTAGTAATCTGATCGATCAAGTGAAAGAGTTTATTCTCTTAAACGGACTTGACTGGGAAGTAACGGAAGGCATTGGTTGTAATCGAATCGGTATCAGCTATTCTCTTCGGCAAAATCATTTTGCTGATTTGCTGAAACTCATAAAAAGAATTTCAATCTTTCAAAGAGTTGCTGCTTAATGCAGTGCTATGCTTTAACAAAATGAACTTTAACTTTGATGTGTTTTTCAATTCGGAGGAAGTCTTGATCGGCGGTTAAAAGGACTAAATCATTGTTCACCGCTAAACTACAAAGAAGGAAATCAATGTTTGAAGCTTGAACTCCTTTAGCACGGCACTGGTTAAAGAACTCGGCGGCAAGTTCATAATCCTCAGTCGCAGCCGGTAAATCTTTAAAATGCCTTAGCCGTAATTTTAATTGTCTGAATTGTTCCGGTTGTTTTATTCCCGATAGAAGTTCTTGTCTCACCGGACCGCAAAGCACAACTTGTTTTTTATCAATTAGCTCGGAAAGAAGATGGATTAACTGTTCGTTCTGTTTTTCATCTCTTCTGAGAACGAGCGACCAAATGCTAGTATCTACTAAATATCTCATTTTACGGAACGCTGTTTTTTGTAATCGTAAGAAGAATCATACTCAATTGTTCCGAACAACTCTTTTACTTTCTGCTGTTTCCGTGAAAGAATATACTCACGCAAGGCTGCATTAACGGTCTCCCGTTTTGTTTTGTGCCTTCCGATTTTCAGCGCTTCATCAATTAACTTATCATCTAACGCAAGGTTTGTTGGCATACTGCCTCCGAATTGTTACACATCTGCTTACACAACATAACACATTTTCTAAACATTAATCAAGGAGAAAAAGCCATGTGCGGCATCATGGGATACTATTGCTTCGGCGATAAGAAACCCGATAAACAAAAAATAACAAAAATGTTCACCTTACTCGAAAGTCGCGGCAGAGATGCAAGCGGCTATGCTTTTATCAAAGAGGGGAACCTCATCGTTCACAAACTTGCTCAACGATCTTCAATGACGGCAACAACCTATGATTGGAAGAGCATGGAGTTGCCAACTATGATGATAGCTCATACAAGAATGAAAACCCAAGGGACTGAAAAGAACAACGCGAACAACCATCCTATCTTTAACAAAGAAGGACTCTGCATCGTACACAACGGAATGATCCACAACGACAGAGAGATCTTCGGCAAAGATAAACGTGACGCGGAGGTTGATAGTGAGGCGATCCTCTATCTGTTATCTTCAAAGAAGAAAGGCAACAAGATAAAGGATGTCTTTGAGAAGATCGAAGGTTCGTTCGCAGTAGCATCTATCTCAGCTAAAGAACCGGATAAACTTCTGCTCTTAAAACATGATAATCCAATAGAAATGTACTACGACGAAAAGGATGAGATACTCTACTTCTGTAGTGAAAGGGAAATTATGCGCGAATCTCTAAATCTGAAGCATGTAACGAAACACGGATTCAATCTTGGTGAGGGAGGATTTCATTTCTACTCGTTGGAGAATAACCACGCGCTGATTATCAACCGTGATGGAGTTGAGTCTTATAAAAAGTATACCCCGCGGAGAGAGGATTGGAGAATGTCCAACCTTTACAAAAGAGATGAACTTCTTGTTGATTGTCCCTATTGTTTTGAATCTACCATCTACTACGACGGACGATTAAACAATAGATGTGAACATTGTCATCAACCACTTAACGCGGAGGATTTATATGTATAGCCCGAAGATAGATGAAAGACTCATTCCGGAACTCTACCGGCTTAAACAAACAACAAAGAAGCCAATGACCAAGATGGTCAATGAAGCAGTTGTTGAATACTTACAAAAATGTAAGGAGAAGAATCTAATACAACCTTTGCAGATACTAAAGAAAACAGCTTAAAAGAAAGGAGAAAATCGAGATGAACTTTTTAGATGAACTCTTAGCTGAAGTAGAACTAAAAGAAGAAGCGCAGACTGAGGCCTACTTCGATCTCTTGCTCTTGCAAGTACAGCAATTAGAAAATCAGATTGCTCACAACTTCACTGAAGCTGAAAAAGAATGTGCAATGATAAATGATTTTACTATTCAGAAGAACGTAGTATTACAAGAAAAAGTACGATGGTTAGAGATAAAACTTGAAGGATTTATCCGTGAGAGAAAGGAGAAGACAATTGAGTTAGCTCATGGGATACTTAAGTTCCATAAGAAACCGGACAAAGTGGAGATTACAAATATGGAAGTGTTCCTTGCCAACGCTAAGCCGGAACTTCTTACCATCATACCCGAACAAGTAAAACCGGACATAAACAAAATCAAAGTCTTCATTAAACAAAGAGTTATTCCTAAAGGAGTAACGGTAACAGAAGGCAAAGAAGAATTTTCATACAAAGTAAAAGAAAAGGAGAACGAATATGAGCGAGAGAAAGAAACTGGAACTTCAGTTAAACCAGCCTACCCGCATCGAATTGCTATTTGATGAACCGGTAGTAGGAGAAAGTAAATTTGGGGCGTATTATCTTTATGCAGTGCGTAACGGAGACGGAGCTACTGAGTATAGTTTCTTCGCTCCCGATGAAGTGCATGAGAAACTGAAAAACTTGAAGAAAGGAATGAAGGCGGTTGTTACAAAACTTGCAGAACAGAAAGGGACAAAAATCCTCATCAACTATGACGTGCAAGTTGAAGAAACAATCCAACCGTTGAAACTCCATCAACCATCAACCATTATCCCTCAAACATCAGACGGGTTCTATGAGATGATGCTTCAATCATGCAAGGATGCAATGCGCATACAAACTGATCTTGGAGGATTGATGGATCCGAAGTCACTGGCGGTTACGTTATTCATCGCACGAAGCAAGATGAACGGGGGTGGGAATTAATTAAAGAGATGAAAGGGTAGGAGCCGGATATTGCCCGGCTCCATCGGTTATGTAAGCCTTATGAATCGCAAGCAAGACGCATTCAAAGCTCATTCAAGACGGATGTAGAGTGTGGGATATCTGGGAATTATGAATTGCTTATAGCTGAATGCTGTCGGCATGACAACCAGATTTCTTTAGCCGTTAGTGTTTAATTGAACTTTTCCCATCTCCCCGTTTGGAAATAATTGGTTTTTCACTATTTTACCAATAACAAAATGGAACGGGTTGGTAGTTGTTGATTCTAGTAAAAAATATATTTAGAAGAAACGATCTGGTTCTCACACTTTCTCATGCATCTTTTCTGACTCCTTTATTCTCTTCGGGGATAAAATGAGTACACCTCAAAAGTTAAGCCTCATCGCTTTGGTTACTTTCACAATAGATATTTATAATAAAAAATAACTTTGGTCAAATATCCTTTAGAGGAACCATGAAACATTTTTTACTTTATTTCTTTGCTCTACTTCAAATAAATCTTTTTTCACAAACTGTAGGCGGAATAACTCCGGTAACGGATGATGTTATCAAACTTGATCCACGTGCATCGCAGTTTGATTTTGTACCCGGACAAGTACTCATAAAACTAAAAGATGATGTAAGAGTTTCGCTTGCAAAAGTGAACGACGTAACTGTTATGGGAGTTGCTTCTATTGATGCAGTCCTGCAAAAACACAATATGCAAAAAGCAGAAAAGCTATTTCCCAATGAGAAGAGAAGTTTTAGTAAACGGATGTTAAAAACCTCTAACGGAAAAGAGTTTGAACAGCCGAACCTGCATAACATTTATAAAGTTGTAGGTGATAGCTCGTTAAATATCATCGAAGTCATTAACGAGTTAAAAGCAGACCCGAATGTTGAGTACGCCGAACCAAATTATATTTTATCTATCGTTGAAAGCAAACCGGTTTCACCTGCCTTGACAGAAAGTGAAATGATTGAATGGCTAAAAGACCATCCGGAAATTAATGTGGCAAACTCTCCAACCTCACCAATGACCAAAAACCTTTTGACTAATGACCAGTTGCACAAACCAAACGTAGTTACCCCGAACGACCCTCTTTATCCGCAACAATGGGGAATACCCGCGACACAAGTTGATGCGGTTTGGGACAGTACTACCGGAGATACAACACAGTTAATAGCAATACTTGATACGGGAGTAGATTGGCTGCACCCCGACTTAAAAAATAAAATATGGACAAACCCGAACGAAATACCAGATAATGGAATGGACGATGACGGGAACGGTTATGTTGATGATGTAAGAGGCTGGGACTGGATAAACAACGATAACAACCCGACTGATGATAATAGCCACGGCACGCACGTAGCGGGTATAGCGGCAGCAGAAGTAAATAACGGAATTGGTATTGCCGGAGTGAACTGGAAAGCAAAGATTCTTCCGTTAAAAGTATTTCAAAGCAGTGGCAGAGCTGATGCCGCAACGATAGCTCAAGGAATTATCTATGCAAAGATCATAGGTGCGACGGTAATCAATATGAGTTTTGGGAGTTATTCAAGATCAATGACAATGGAAGGGGCTTTAGAAAATGCTTATACGACAAGTGTTTTAGTTGCAGCTGCTGGCAATGATGGGATATGGATAGGACCTTGTTCACTTTGTAAACCTTTCTTTCCAGCAGCATTAGCATATGTATTAGGGGTACAAGTTATAGGAGCGAGTTTTACGAATTACGATCAAGATGGGCCCATTTTTAGTGAATTTCCCGATTTACTAAATTATGAATTGAGTGCTCCTGGTACAGAAATTTTAAGTTCAATTCCTGATGGGAATTATAGAATATATAGTGGAACTTCAATGGCGGCTCCCCTTGTTTCTGGTGCCGTTTCACTTTATAAAATTAAACATTCAGTTGATCCACAAGAATTAATGTGGGGCAGTTTAATCAAAACCTCAACAAATTACATTCAAATAAACTCAGCGATAAATATTAACCCACAACCGGTTATTAATTTTATCTCTAATACAATTGTTGATACGCTTGTTGGTGATAATAATAATGGCTTTGTTGACGCCGGTGAAACATTACAACTTTGGTTTACGCTTAGAAATACGTGGGGACAATCTGATAGTGTTTTTGTTGGAATAAAGTTTGGAGAATTTGAAGACACAACCGTTGCTCAAATAATTAAAGACACTGCTTTTGTTGGAAGCATTAGTCCCTACGCAACAAGAAGCAATGAAAGCAATCCCTTATTAATCCATATCAATACAGATATCGCAAACAATAGAGACATCGTATTTGAGGGTTTGTTATGGTATAACGGTTCTCCCGATACAGTAAAACAAAAAATTGTATTAAAAACTAATAATGGTATTTATCTTGATGGAGTAATGGACACAACAATGGTTTTGACACCAAATTATCTTTGGATTGTTAATTCAAGTTTTAGAGTTGGAACAAATGGGGAATTAAATATACTACCCGGAGTTCAACTAAATTTAAATAAAAACATTGTTAATAGAGGTAAGATAATTGGATTTGGTAAACCCGACAGCTTAATAACCATAAAAGGACCTGGTTCAATCATTTCAGGAGTGTACGGAAGTGGAATAATGAATTTTAAGTATACTTCATTTTCAGGAATGAGAACAGGATTTGACCAAGGGAATTCAATGACTTTTTTGAATTGTGTTTTTGAAGAAATATCTACATATGAGGCTGGATGGCCTAGATGTCTATTTCTTTGGGGAAAAACTATAATGAAGGATAATGTTATAAGAAATTGTGCTTTTGAAAGACTTTTTAGTTGGGGTATGGATCACCCAGTTGATTTTACAAAAAATAATGTTGAAGACTGCTTGGTTTTTGGAGAGATTAATACATCCATTTTTAATGATTACGTTCCTCTAGGTTTTAATAATTTTATTAAAATAAGGAATTATTTTTATCAAACTTTTGGCGTAACCTATAGGCCAACTGCTCTATTTTCATATGCAAACCAACCAGTTTCTAACAATAATTTTATTAGCGTTGGGGAATATTGCTACTTTGCTCAATCAGGGGGTGGGGATGTGATAAATATACCAAATCAATATTGGGGAACTACGATTTTAGAAAAGCTTAAAAAGAAGAATTATGATTTCTGGGTTGATCCTACATATTCAATGATTAATTATCAACCTATTCATACTGCCCCTTCCGATTCGGCACATGGAATTGTTTGGAAAATTCTTGTAAATGGTAAGGACGCTCAAGATGAAGTAGTAGAACCTATTGGTGTCGGTCCACAACGATATGATGTTTACTTTAATCGACCCATGGATACAGCCTTTGTTCCTCAACTAACTTTTGGAGTAAGAGAACCATACACTCAACAAGCAGTAGTCGATTCGAGCAAGTGGTCGGATGATAGAAAAATCTGGACTGCCTATAAAACAATAAAGCTTTACACCGGAGATGGTATTAACAGATTAAGAGTTGAAGGTGCAAAAGATGATGAGGGCTTTGAGATACCGATAGAAGATATGAGATTTGAGTTTCTAATCAGCGCTGCCGGTTCATCATCACTAGATTTTGCTGCAACCGCTGGACTTGGCAAAGTAAATTTAGAGTGGTCAAATCCTCAAGATGTACCCGATTTACTTGGTTACAATATGTACCGCCTCGAACACATTAATGATAGTACCCTAACACAGCCCGTGATGATAAATACTTCTCTTATTAACGATACACTTTTCACTGATTTTAATGTTATACCGAATAAAAAGTATTACTACTATTACCGGACAGTACGCACAGATTTTTCAGAGTCAGATTCTTCACGTGTAGTAAGCACGACGCCATACACCGCAGCGCTTGGAGACGGCAATGGAGATTTATCTGTAAATGTATTAGATGTCTTGGGGACAGTTTCTTATATCTTAGGACAGAATCCCCAACCGTTCATTTTTGACGCAGCGGATGTAGTGCGGGACAGCATTATCAACGTGCTTGATGTTGTTGGCAACGTAAATATTATCTTAAAGGGAACTCTATTAAAAAATTATCTTGCCAAGACAAGTTACGGCAATGCGAAAGTTGAATTTACCGGCAATGAAGTTTATCTGACAACAGATCAACCAGTAGCTGGAATTCAATTACAGTTTAAAGGAAAAGGATTAAAGGATAAGAAGTTTATCTATTCCGGTTCGGCAGCATTTGAAAATATGAGTTCATCAATCGGCGATACCATGCAAATAGCCTTAATGTATAGCCTAAATAAAAACGAATTCGCTTCAGGTAAATATCTTATCGGAACAATTAATGGAGACGCCAAAGACATTAGTCTTGCTGATGTAGTTCTCTCAGATAATGAAGGAGGTAAAATTATTTCGAGCTTAGTAGATAATGGTGTATCTAATATACCCGATAACTATTACTTAGATCAGAATTATCCTAACCCTTTTAATTTATCAACGACAATACAATATGGTATTCCAGCAAAGACGGCCGGAAAGATAGTTATTTATAATATCTTGGGTCAGCAAGTTAGAACATTCGATCTTGGCGAAAGAGAAGCTGGGCGTTACAAAATAATGTGGGACGGTAAGAACAATTATGGAAGTGTCATCTCAACCGGAGTTTACATTTTCAGATTTGAGTCGGCTAACTTTACATCGGCTAAAAAAATGATATTGTTAAAATGACAAAAGTAATCTGTTTGAAAATAATAAATTAAAATTAGATGAGTTAAAAATGAAACATTTTTTACTTTATTTCTTTGCTCTGCTTCAAATAAATCTTTTCTCACAAACTGCAAACGGAACAACTCCGGCGGCTGATGATGTTATTAAACTTGATCCGCGTAGTTCTCAGTTTGATTTTGTGCCGGGACAATTACTCCTAAAGCTAAAAGATGATGTAAGAGTTTCGCTTGCAAAAGTAAACGGCGTAAACGTGATGGGAGTTCCCTCTGTTGATGCGATTCTGCAAAAACATAACATGCAAAAAGCAGAAAAGCTTTTCCCGAATGAGAAGAGAAGCTTCAGCAAACGAATGTTAAAAACCTCCAATGGAAAAGAACTTGAGCAACCAAACCTGCATAACATTTATAAAATAGTAGGCGACAGTACGCTTAATGTATTTGAAGTTATCAATGAGTTAAAAGATGATCCGAATGTAGAGTATGCCGAACCGAATTATATTCTCTCTATTGTTGAAAGCAAACCTCTTTCCCCTGCCTTAACAGAAAGTGAAATGATTGAATGGCTAAAAGAGCATCCTGAAATAAATGTAGCCAACGCCCCTGCCCTCCCAATGACCATTGCCCCAATGACTAATGACTTCTTGACCAATGACCAACAACAAAAACCAAATGTTGTTACTCCCAACGATCCACTCTATCCGCAACAATGGGGAATACCCGCTACCCAAGTTGATGCGGTTTGGGATAGCACTACCGGAGATACCACGCAGTTAATAGCAATACTTGATACCGGAGTAGATTGGCTGCACCCAGACTTAAAAAATAAAATTTGGACAAACCAGAACGAGATACCCGATAACGGAATAGATGATGACGGCAACGGTTACGTTGATGATGTAAAAGGGTGGGACTGGATAAATAATGATAACAACCCAACCGATGATAACAGCCACGGTACGCACGTAGCTGGAATAGCGGCAGCGGAAGCTAATAACGGAATTGGGATTGCCGGAGTAAATTGGAAAGCGAAGATAATGCCTTTAAAAGTGTTTCAAAGTAGTGGCAGAGGCGATGCTTCGACAATTGCCAAAAGTATTATTTATGCCACACAGAAGGGAGCTACTGTTATTAATATGAGTTTCGGTAGTTATGCTAGAAGTTTAACAATGGAGAACGCCCTAGCAAATGCTTATAGTTCATGTATACTTGTTGCGGCAGCGGGGAATGATGGATTGGATATAAATCAGAAGCAAATGTTTCCTGCTGCACTTTCATTTGTATTAGGTATTGAGGCAACAGTAGAATTTTCCAACGAAGATGGTGATGGACCGGCATATAGCAAATTTCCCGAATTATTTAATTATGAATTGAGAGCACCCGGTTCAAATATTATTAGTACTATCCCAAACGGTAGTTATAGAACTTATAATGGAACATCAATGGCGGCACCTCTTGTCTCCGGAGCAGTCTCGCTTTACCATCATTTTTATTCTGGACAATCACAGGAACAAATGTGGGGGAACTTAATAAACACAAGCCAAGGACAAGTAAAATTGATGTCTGCAATGAGTGTGCAGGCTAAACCAGTATTATGGTTTGTTTCTAACACGATTGTTGACACATTAGATGGTGACAGAGATGGACAAGTTGACGCTAATGAGACAATTGAACTATGGTTTATGCTCAGCAATACCTGGGGGCAGGCTAATAATGTAAAAATTAAACTACAGTTAGGAGAATTTGAGGATACAACAGTTGCTCAAATTACAAGAGACACCGCCACGGTTGGAAGTATGAGCCCATATGCAAGAAGATCGAATGAGTCTACCCCATTTAGAATTCATATTAGTTCAACAATTGCAAATGACAGAGATATTGTATTAGAAACAATTGCATGGGATGAAGGTATCCAAGATACTATAAAATTGGAAACAATAATTACAGCGAATAATGGTTATGAATTAAAGGGGGGAGTATACGACTATGTTATTACACTTACGCCTGATAAAAAATGGTTGATAAGTCAACCATTAAAATTTACAAATGAGGGGGGTATAAAAATATTACCAGGTACTAATATAATTATCAACGCCAACGTCGGAGGAATTATTTCGGCAATTGGCACAAAAGACAGTTTGATTACCATACAAGGAAATCTCAATCAACTTAATGGGGTTAATTTTAAATATTGCATTTTTAAAAATCTTGGAAGCATTAGTGGTGAATTTGATAATTGTATTTTTAAAGACATTATTTCACCTAATCCCCCAAATCATTTTTATGGCGGAATAATTGGCAACATTGCAAATAGTAAAATTATTAATGTAGTAAATGTAAGTCCTTTTTTTTCAACAAAAATAACTAATTCCACACTTCAAGATATCGCGGCAGGTTGGAATCCATTTGGAAGTCAAGGAACGTTAAAAGAGTTAAAAAATTGTAATATCGTAAATTTAAATGCTGGGACTTGGGGTGATCAAGGGATTCCCACTCCCGTTGTTCTATATAACAATTTTGTCAACGTGTGGGCAAATGGTTTTTATAGTGGTTTTATTACACCGCACGGTGATCTCAATTTTAATCAAAAAAATAATAACATTATAAATTGTACTAATATATTTAGGGCAAGAAGTGGATTTTTTCAAAACGTCGACAGTCTATATTGGGGGACTAATGACACATTAAAAGTTAAAAACATGCTCTATGATTTCTGGGATGATTTTAACCTAGCAATCTTTAAGATTGAACCAAAGCTAACTGTTCCATCGGATTCCGCCCATGGAATAGTCTGGAAAATACTGGCGAACGGCAAAGATGCGCAAGATGAAGAGGTTGACCCTTTTGGAGTTGGTCCACAACGATTTGACATTTACTTTAACCGCCCCATGGATACCACTTTTACACCACAGCTATCATTTGGAGTACGAGAACCATATAATCAACAAGCGATCACAGATTCCGGACATTGGTCTTCTGATCATAGGATTTGGACTGCGTACAAAACTATCAAACTCTATACCGGAGACGGAATTAACCGTCTAAGAGTAGAAGGAGCAAGAGACCTTGAAGATTTTGAGATACCAATCGAAGACCAGAGATTCGAATTTCTTATAAGCGCCGCCGGTTCATCATCACTTGATTTTGCTGCCACCGCCGGGCTTGGCAAAGTAAATCTAGAGTGGTCAAATCCTCAAGATGTTCCCGATTTGCTTGGTTACAATATGTACCGCCTCGAACACATTAATGATAGTACCCTTACACAACCGGTAATGATAAACACTTCTCTCATTAACGATACGTTGTTTACGGATTATAAAGTTATTCCAAACAAAAAGTATTACTACTATTATAGAACAGTGCGCACAGATTTTTCCGAGTCAGATTCTTCGCTTGTAGTAAGTACTACACCTTACACCGCCGCTCTTGGCGATGGAAACGGAGATTTATCTGTAAATGTATTAGATGTCTTAGGAACAGTGTCTTACATCCTAGGGCAAAATCCCCAACCATTTATATTTGACGCAGCGGATGTAGTACGTGACAGCATTATAAATGTACTCGATGTTGTTGGTAATGTAAATATCATCCTAAAAGGAACTCTGTTAAAAAATTATCTTACCAAGACAAGTTACGGCAATGCAAAAGTTGAATTCACCGGTAATGAAGTTTATCTGACAACAGATCAACCTGTAGCGGGTATTCAATTACAGTTTAAGGGAAAAGGATTAAAGGATAAGAAGTTTATTTATTCCGGTTCTGCAAACTTTGAGAACATGAGTTCTTCACTCGGCGATACCACTCAAATTGCTTTAATGTACAGTTTAAACAAAAATGAATTTGCTCCTGGAAAATATCTCATCGGCACAATTGACGGAGATGCAAAAGGAATTAGTCTAAGCGATGCAGTGCTTTCCGATAACGAAGGAGGGAAAATTAATTTGAACTTGATTGATAATGGCGTTTCAACTATTCCAGAGAACTATTATTTAGACCAGAATTACCCGAACCCGTTTAATTTATCTACAACAATACAATATGGTATTCCCGCAAAGACTGCCGGAAAGATAGTTATCTATAATATCTTGGGTCAGCAAGTAAGAACGTTCGATCTAGGTGAAAGAGAAGCCGGACGTTATAAAATAATGTGGGACGGGAAAAACAATTATGGGAGTGTTATTTCAAGCGGAGTTTACATTTTCAGGTTTGAGTCGGTTAAGTTTACATCAGCGAAGAAAATGATGCTTTTGAAATGATGGTAGATGTTTGATGGATTACGGTTGATGGTTGATGTAAAATAAATATTAGGTATGATGATTCAAAAAAATATGATCAAATTATAAGATAAATAAACCACTATGAAACTTTTATACTCAATTCTCTTTATTATATTTTGCGCTAACGCGTTGTTGGCACAAAATACTTTATTTATTGATACTACAAGTTCGGGTCCTAATGAGACTATGCTGATTTCTGTTAAGATCAATAACGAGAAACCATTCACAGCGTTTCAACTTGATATTGCCCTCCCCGCAGTATTGCAATATGCAAACAACAGCGCATCATTAGCTGATTCTAGAAAACTTGATCATCAAGTTAGCACATCGGTACTCACGAATAATGTTCTTAGACTGATTGCTTTTTCATCAAGCGGAAAGAATTTCACCGGGGACAGCGGAACCGTAGTGACATTTAGTTGTAACGCCAAACAGATGCCGGGGTCATATCAATTATCGGTCTCAAATGTAATCGTAAGCGATACAAGTCATGTTAATATTCTGAACAATTCTTTCAATGGTTTGTATTCCTTGCTGGCGCCGTTACTCTCAGTCGATCAAACCATTTATGATTTCGGAAGTTTAGCTTTGGGGCAAAACGCAGAACGGATATTAAATATTACCAACACCGGAAATCTTCCATTAGTCATTTCATCGTTATCATCTAATCTTGGTGAGATAAGATTCAGCGATTCAAGCACAGTAACTATCGCAGCTTCTCAAACAATAAGCCGAGCTATAACCTTTGTGCCTGTTAAAAAAGGAAATAAAAACGGTTCATTAACTATTGCAAGTAATTCATCAGCTGAACCTTCAAGAGCAATATCGGTAAAAGGATATGCATATGCAGTTAATGAAATTCATCTCGGAACTGTTCAAGGAAGATCAGGTTATGAAGGAAGTTTGAGGGTTTTAATAAACAATATGGAAGCGTTTTCTGCTTTTGAATTTACGGTGAACCTTCCTCAGGCAATGACATACAAAGTTGGTTCTGCTCAGTTATTCCGGCAAAGTGATCATCAAGTTGTGGTGAATACATTTACCGGTAATAAACTAAAAGTAGTCGTTTATTCTCCTTTAAATAAATCCTTCGCTGGTACCAGCGGAGATGTTTTGCAAGTAGATTTTAATCTGAATGGGACGGGGGGATATTATGCGGTTGATATCAGTGACGCAATTATAGCAGATACTACCGGCGCAAATATCATTTCCGCATCCTATAACGGAAGTCTTCAAATCGCATCCCCGGTTATTTCTTTTAGCACAACACAAATTAATTATGGTTCTATTTCTATCTTAGATACCGCAAATACCAATCTAACTATTACAAATAATGGGAACGATACATTAAAGATTGCTTCGATTAAGTTTGACTCCAATCTGTTTTATACGACTTCAATGTTTCCTATAACAATTCTGCCGTATAATTCATCAAACTTACCGATTCTTTTTCACAGCGGAGTGAAGGGAAATTATTCAGCTAAGTTGACGTTAGATCACAATGACTACGTTCGTAATCCTTCCGTCATAAATTTAACAGCCACAGCATTTGCACCGAATATTCTATCAACCGTTTCAACTGCTGGGGTTAAAAATGACACGATCATGCTCTCATTCAAAATCAGAAACACAGAATCATTCACAGCATTTCAGTTTGATGTAACACTTCCGCAGGGTCTTGACCTAATTGCAAATAGTATTTCACTCGGTCAAAGGGCAACCGCAAACCATTCGATTTCTTATTCTTTAGTTACTCCAACAAAGATTAGAATATTAGCTTACTCAATAAATCAATCGCTATTTAGTAGTGATTCGGGAGTTGTGTGTAGTTTCAAAGTGAAATTAAGCGGAAATTATGGAAACTACACTGTAGCAATTGAGAACGGGATCATCGGCAATGTGAATAATCAAAATATTCTCACCTCCATGCTAAACGGAACGGTAATTGTTTTTCCAAATTCAAAAATCTCGGGGAGAGTATTATATAATAATTCAGCAAATGCCCCTCTTCCGAGTGTTCAAGTATTTCTGAAGAACGGAAATGTGGTTAGTGATTCTACCGTCACCGATATTAACGGAAATTTTGTTTTTAAGAATGTTTACGATGGAAATTATCAAATTACTGCCAAGAGCGACAAGCCAATTAACGGGATCACCTCAACCGATGCGCTTTTGATTAGAAGATACACCGTTGGCTTAATTCCCTTAACCGCGCTTCAGCTACAAGCGGCAGATGTTAATGCAAGCGGTATCGTAAATAGTACCGACGCTTTGCAGATAAGAAGATTCGTTGTGGGACAAATAAGTTCATTTCCTAAGAGTGGTTGGGTTTTTGAATCTCCAAATGTTACGGTTAATGGAAATGATGTATCCAAAGTTATTTTAGGAAATGTTGTCGGTGATGTTAATGGAAGCTTTAGTAATTAGGATTGAGGAATTACGAATCAGGAATTTGAAAAGAAAAAGTTGGTTGGTAAACTAATGATGGTAGTCAGAATAATTTATAAAAATAGAAGGAGCGCTTTATCGTGAAAAAGTTGTACATTTTTATTTTAGTCGTTTTCATTCATACTGTTTTATTGAATGGTCAAACAATTTCAGTATCAGCGGGAACTGAATCTGCGTTCAACGGAGATAGTGTTATTGTACCAATTTACGTTTCAAATTTTACAAGAGTTGGAGCCGTAACCGTTAAGATTCAGATTGACACTACGATTTTGCAATTTGGAAAAGCGATGAATTGGAACTCAACGATGAGTGACGGACTTGTGGGAAGAAGCGGGAATAAGATAGTATTAGCCTGGGATGGAGTTAACGGCGCTAATATCGGAACCGGGAAAATGGTGGACTTGCAATTCAAGTACCTATCTGGTAACGGAACCGTGGCTTTCCTCTCTTCAAGTTCAGAGATTGCAGATACAATTGGGAATACATTACTCGTAGCATATACAAACGGATTAGTTACTCAAACACCGGCACCGAACGCTCCACAACTTACTTCTCCGTTAACTGCTGCACAAAATCAATCTGTCAACTTAAGATTAGATTGGGAAGATGTCGTGTCGGCAAAAAGTTACAGAGTACAGGTTGCGACAGATATAAATTTCACGAACATTTTTTTAGATCAATCGAATAATACTGTTTCCTATTTAGATATTTTCAACTTAGCAAATGAACAAACTTATTACTGGCGTGTTAACGCAACTAATCCAACTGGAACAAGCGGGTGGTCAAGTATCTGGAATTTTAAGACTATAGTAAGCCTTCCGGATCAACCCGTATTGGTTTCTCCTGCAAATTACAGCAGCAACAATCCGACTTCAATCGCATTCTCCTGGCGAAAGGTAGATAAAGCTACAAGTTACATCTTTCAATTGGGGAATGATTCGTTATTCACTACAATTACAACTTATGATTCTTTGTTGACGGATACTTTAAAAAGCCTATCCAATCTTCAATTTAACAACAAATATTTTTGGAGGGTAATGGCAAAGAACATAGGTGGTTTGGGTGACTGGTCTTCTGTTTGGGGTTTTTCTACAATCTATAAGTACTCAATCAATGGAACGGTAAAATACGCCAACGCACAAAAATCACCGTTAACCGGTGTTTCTGTTTATCTCCAATCAAATAGTGTTCTCATAGATTCAACAACTACCTCCGCAAGTAGTAACTATAGTTTTGGCGGTGTAATTGATGGAAATTACAAAGTAATCGCTAAGACCAGCAAGATTTGGGATGGCGTTAATAGCACTGACGCACTTCTTATTCGAAGATATTCTGCCGGGATAATTCCCTTTACTCTTATCCAACAGCAGAGTGCTGACGTAAATGTCAGTGGGAACATAAACAGCACAGATGCTTTCGATATCCGTAGAAGGGTAGTTTTTCAAATAAATTCCTTCCAGGCAGGTGACTGGTATTTTGAAAACCCGGCAATTACGATAAATGGATCAAATCTCGTAAAAGATTTTAATGGAATAGTGGTCGGGGATATGAATGGAAGTTATGATCCATCACTCATGAAAATGAGCAATACTGTTCTTATGAGTTTTGATGGAAATACAATCAATGCAAAAAAGGGGGATGAATTTATTTACCCGTTAAGATTGACTGAAGAGAATAAATTAGGAGCAATAACTTTAGAATTAATTTACCCGAAAGATGAATTAGAATTTCTTGGTATTGAAAGTGAATTAAATAATTTGTCTTACATTGAAAGGGACGATAAAATTATTATTGCATGGGATGATGTGACCGGCAAAAGCTTTTCACAAAACGATGTATTAATGAACTTACGATTAAGATTAAAAAGCGAAGTGCTATCGCAAAGTATTTCATTAGGAAATAGAACTGAGTTCGCTGACGTAGAAGGGAATGTCTTAAAAAAGATTGGGATTAATGCTCCAGGAATTAATGAATCGGTGCCAACAGAATTTGCATTAAAACAAAATTATCCTAATCCATTTAATCCGGAGACACGGTTAGAATTTGACTTACCCGTTGAGAGCTTCGTTAAATTAGAAGTGTTCAATATGCTCGGTGAATGTATTTCTGTTTTGACAAATGAAACAAAAGAAGCCGGTGTACATTCAATTACATTCAGTCCTAATAACATAGCAAGTGGTATTTACTTTTATCGTTTGGATGTAAAAAATGCAAATACCCATTATTCTTCAATAAAGAAAATGGTTTATCAAAAATAACAGAAGTGGTTTTATGAAGAAGATATTTGTCCCAATTTTTTGGCTCTTACTTGCTAATGTATATTTAGCGCAACAGCCTATTCTTAAGTTAGATTCAGTAAAGAGTCTTTCCGGCGACAGCATCGTTGTAAATCTCTATGCAGAAAATTTAACTGATATTGGTGCGTTGACAATTAAAATAACGATTGATACCACAGCACTTTCTTGGGGAAGAGCAATGAATTGGGACAATCAGTTGGATGGAGCTTTGGCTGGATTCGTTAATAACCAAATTATTCTTGCATGGGATGGATTAAACGGGATGAATCTTGCGAACGGGAAATTAGTTGAGTTAAAATTATTGTACAAAGGTAATACAAGCCTTTTTGTTTTTGACACGACAAAAACTGAATTGGCAAATTTAGAAGGAAGTATTGTTAAGGTAAATTTTATTAACGGTTCTGTTTCACCACTAACTGATTTGTATGAAAATATTTCTAATGACATTCCAAGAGATTATTTATTGGCGCAGAATTTCCCGAATCCATTTAATCCAACCACTACAATAAGATACTCGCTGCCTTTTGATTCAAAAGTAGTAATAAAAATAAATAATGTCTTAGGGCAAGATGTAAAACTGCTTAAAGATGAAATAGTTTCTGCGGGAAATTATGAGGTACAGTTTAATTCTGCCAGTCTGCCAAGTGGAATTTATTTCTATCGGTTGAGTGCGGAATCAGTGGATGGGAAGCAGAAATATAGCTCGATAAAAAAGATGATACTGCTCAAATAATTAGGAATTGAGAGTTAGAAATTAGGAATAAAATCCTTCAGTGATGAGGGATTTTTTATGGTTTTAGTCCAACCACTAAGTAGGCGAAGCAGACTTTAGAACGATAAGGCTTTGAGAAGATGAGAAATTAAGATTAGCATGAATGAAGCTTATAAGTATTTTTATATTTATTCCCTTTGTGATATGAATAAATAGTTTTACTTTTCTTTTACCCATTAAACAAATTTTAACAAGTAAGGGCTAAGTTACCTTGAAGAACTGTTTAAGAATTACCTCCACACAAAAAAACTTCTTAAAAGATTTTACGCTTTTCTGTTTTTTAATGCTAAAGAAATTTATTGTTTATTAAATTCTAGACAAATTATTCATATCCTAACCTTTGCTGTTCCATGCAATGAAAGCCGGTGCTTGCAAGGAGATAAAAAAGGGAAGCAAAATGTTTATAACTACTTTTAAATTGTTCAGAGGTGCAAAATGAAAATCTTTCGAACAATTTCATTAATAACTTTCTTAGTTTTAATTTCTCAAGAGTTAGCTGAGGCACAGATGTTTGAGTGGGCAAAAGGAATGAGTAGTTCTACTAATGCTTCGGGACGGGCCATTTTTACCGATGTCAATGGAAACAGCTATGTAACAGGCTTTTTCGAAGGAACAACCACATTCGACACAATGACACTTACAAGTTATGGGGGCTTCGACATATTCATTGCAAAATATGATAATGCGGGAAACTGCTTATGGATAAAACAGGCTGGAGGAACTTTACGTGACAATGGTTTAGGAATCTCCACCGATGCTACCGGGAACTGCTATGTTACAGGTTTTTTCAATGGAACAACCACATTCGACACAACAACAATCACAAGTTATGGGAGCAATGACATATTTATAGCAAAATATGATAGTACCGGAAACTGCTTATGGGTAAAACAGGCTGGGGGAGCTTCAGGTGACATTGGTTACGGAATCTCAACTGATGCTACCGGGAACAGCTTCATAACAGGGGCTTTCGGTGGGACAGCCACATTCGGGACAAAAATACTTACAAGTTATGGAAACCCTGACATATTCATAGCAAAATATGATAATGCGGGAAGCTGCATGTGGGTAAAACAGGCAGGAGGAACTTTTGCTGAAGACGGTTACGGAATCTCCACCGATGCTTTTGGCAACAGCTATATAACGGGTGATTTCCAAGAAACAGCTACATTCGGCACAACGACAATTACAAGTTTTGGGGCCTATGATATATTCATAGCGAAATATGATGATATTGGGAAATGTTTATGGGCAAAACAGGCTGGAGGAACTTTAAATGAAAATAGTCGCGGGATCTCGATCGATGCTACAGGGAACAGCTATATAACAGGTTGGTCTTACTCTGTAACTGCCACATTCGATACAACAACCCTGGCAAGTTTTGGAGACCAGGACATATTCATAGCAAAATATGATAATGCTGGAAACTGTTTATGGGCAAAACAAGCTGGAGGAACCAGTCTTGAGTCCGGTTGGGGAATCTCATCCGATGTTAATGGAAACAGTTATATTACAGGTAATTTCTATGGTACAGCCACATTCGGTACAAGAACTCTAACATCTACAACCAACAATATGTTTGTCGCAAAATATGATAATGTAGGAAACGCCTTATGGGCAAAACAGGCATCTGCTGACTATGGTATTGGAATATCAGCATCAACAAATGGTAATGTCTATATTACTGGGGTATATCGCGGTGATGCAAACTTTGAAGATTTTAATCTCAACGGTACTGGAGGTTTTATAACTAAAATTGGCCCAACAATTGTGACCTTATTAGAACCGAAGAACGGGGAAGTAAATCAACCACTAGATATTACATTCAAGTGGAGTAATGCGAATAACGAAGAGCTTTCTTCAACTAGTTACTTGTATGAATTAGTAAAAGACACAGTGAGTTTAAGCGAGATGGTAGCTGACTTTACAGTAGATACGTTTAAGACGGTTACAAATTTAGAGCATCTCGCAAAATATTATTGGAGAATAAAGAGCCAGGGGGGCTGGAGTGAATTTTCTAATTGGAATAGTTTTACAACAGTAATTGTGATGCCTAAACCATTACTTACTACTCCTCTTGATAGTGCTGTAAATATTTTTCTTACACCAACTCTAATTTGGGAAGCAACACCAACTGCAATCAAATATCGTTTGCAGGTTTCTACTGATTCATTATTCCAAACATATGCTTTTAACGATTCGACAATTACAAACCCAAGTAAACAGATTACCGGATTAAAAAATAACGAGCATTATTTTTGGAGAGTACAAGCATTTAATGTTGAAGGTTGGGGAGAGTTTTCTGCGGTAAGACTCTTCTATACTATCGTAAGTCCTCCGGTTCAACAACCAATTATTAGCGGAAATCAGACTGCGGTACTTTCTTGGACACAAGCTTATGGGAATAACTTAATCAACTATCATATTTACAGAGCTGTTGGTCAACAAACTTTTGCATTTTTAGATAGTGTTACCAATACTCAATTAACTTACAAAGACAGCGGTTTAGTTAATGACATAAATTACAAGTATAAGATAAAAGCCTTAAGCAAATTTAATACAGAAAGTGATTTTAGTAACGAAGTAAGTTCATTACCGTTCAATAAGAAACCTAAAGCAACAGTATTAACTGATGTAGTAATTAAAAACCTTGGGAAGATACTGGAGAAAGAGCTTACTTTTAGTAGTAGTGGTAGTATAGATGAAGACGGAAATATTGATTCTGTGTTTTGGTTTATCAATGAAAAATTAATTCAAGCTAGCAAAGGACTAACGAATATTACAAATAATTTTAGACAAGGTACAAGTAATGTGGAGTTAGTTGTTCAAGATAATCAAGGAGCGAAGGATTCTTCTAAAGCACGAATAGATATCGCCGCTGCATCAAAGAAGTTGTTCGGCAGTGTTGATGGCGGAGTTACAGCACTTAGTGATGATATGCTTTATATTTCAGATAACAGCAAAAGTCAGACGCTTGGTGCAAAATTATATATGGTCGATGGGGACCTCATGCCAATATTTGATTTGATAGTTAATGAGCAGATACGAACTGCGGCATCGGTTTCGTTTGATAGTTCAGTATTCATAACCAACGGCGCAAATCTTAATGGATTCAATAAGTTTGGAATTTCAATGTGGCCAACCGTTTCGCTAGGTGGATTAACACAAGTTACGCCTACAATAGATTCACTTTTGAAAAGAATTTATGTGGGAGTTTCCAATAAAAACTTTATTGCGTATGATTATAAGACCGGATTACCCGCTTGGTTTTATAGACCTGATGCACCAATAAGTGCTTCTGCGGTATTAACGGCAGACAGAAAATTGATTTTCCCGACAGAGAAAGGGACAATGTATGGATTTGATCTTGTTGCAAATCCAACTCCGACCAGTTTCACATGGAGCAAAGAATTTGGTGATAGCGTGGTGCTTGCACCAGCGATTGATGCGGAAAATAAAATAGTAGTCGGGACAAAATCAGGACGCTTGCTAAAGTTATTCTTCGGGACAGCAGGCTTAGTTACAACAATATGGAGTACAGATATAGGAAGTAGAATCACAACCTCACCCGTAATTGATGGGAGTGGATTCATCTATGTTGGATGCGAGGATGGTATTTTAAGAAAAATGGATCCAATTAGCGGAGAGATTATCTGGTCTTATAATTCTGACGGTGCAATACGAACCACACCTGCAATATCAGAATTTGGAAGACTCTATTTTGGTAATGATAATGGAGTAGTCTCTTGTATTGATACTTTAGGCAATAAGATTTGGCAATATGAAAATGGTTCAGCAGTAAGTGCAAATATGTTGCATATAAATGGAGCTACATATATTGGAACCAGTGATGGATATGTTTATTCATTCTATGATGGTGGTGGATCAATATCAACAACTACACTTGGCAAAAACTTAGTATCTCTTTCTAAAGCTCCTGTATGGGGAACTTATCAAGGGAATAATCGTAGAACCGGATCGGCACGAGATAATGGTATAACGACAAGTATAAAAGATGAAGTAGTAATTCCGACAACGTATGCGTTAATGCAGAATTTCCCAAATCCGTTTAATCCAACAACAACAATTAGATATTCTTTACCCTTTGATTCAAAGGTGACAATTAAAATCTATAATGTACTTGGTCAAGATGTTAAGTTGCTAAGAGATGAAACCGTTTCTGCTGGGAATTATGAAGTGCAGTTTAATTCAGACAAACTTTCTTCCGGGATTTATTTCTATCGTATAAGTGCAGAATCTATCGACGGTAAAGAAAAGTATTCGTCAATTAAGAAGATGATTTTATTGAAATAATTAATAAGCGGGGTTAACATGAACAGAGGCGGCTTTTCCTGGAAAAGATTTGTCGGTATAACAAGGGTGAAACAAAACATCTCCCGGCAAATTGGTATCCCATTAACAAGGAGCGGTCGGCAACGTAAACTTGGAAGTATTATTATGGGGAAGGGCTGCTTGGTATTTATTCTTATTGGTGGGTCAATCTTGCCATTAGTACTATTTATTTTATAAATGGGGTATCACTAATATGCCTAACGATAAACCTACAACTTTATACATCTTAATGATACTATGAAAGTCATTATTAGAACAGTCGAATTAACGATCTTAGAATATGTTCGGCTTAGGCGGCAAACATCAAAAAACATTTCTTCTTAAGAATAATTGAGATTCTGTTTATCCTGCAAGTATGCCACCCAAAAATCTTTGAAATAATAATTTCCCCATTCACCAAACTTATTTGCGATAAAATCAGCCCTTTTAATAGCTTCCAACTTTTCTGTTTTAATTGCTCTCTCTAGAATTAGCTTTATCTTTTCCATTTTTGAATGATAAAAATAGTCTGGTGCTTTAGTGTTCATTAACTGTTCAAAAAGCCTAATCGCAATATCCGGATACTTTTCTGACTCTTTTACCAGATAGTCAATAAAATTAGGCAAGTGCCAACCTTTCTGATTTATTTTTATTGTTGCATCTAAGAGAGATTCAAGTTCTTCTACTGTGATCTCGGCTGGTAGACAACTTAACCAGTCAAGATAGAGCGAAAATTCTCTATCAAACTCATCCTCAGCATGAGTCCTTTCGGTATTTTGCAATTCATTTTGAACAACCTCTAATCTAATTTTCCAAAACTCCTTTGCTTGAGGCCAGAAAGATTTCCGCTCCGGGATATTGTACTCATGAAATACTTTTTCATTCCTTGCGAGATTAGCAATAAATTGGACAGCATGTGTAGCACTTGGATTGTTTTTAATCTTCGCAAATTTTCTAAGTAAGCTGTCCTCGTTCAATATATCCTCTTTGCTGTTTAAACATGCTATAATAAAATGCTCGGATAAAGCCTCTTCGGGAGTCCTTCCAAATGCAGCCGGTATCATTTTGATCCCTATCGACAGATCATTTAATGCTCTATTTAATTGAGGTTTTAAGAGTTGAAACAAATCAGAGTAAAATTTTGAAGAGCTTATATATGCTCCCCAAGCGGTTCTCCAATAGTATTCGTTCTTGTCAGTAAAGATGTTAGGGATATTCTTTTTTACCCAATTGTAATTCAAATAGGCTAGATTCGGCAAATAGACACCAAATATTGAATGAATTGCCAGACTCGGGTCATTCTGTTTGTTTATTAGTTTATCCTCTAATAGTTTTAAAACTCGTTCCTCTCCCAGAAGTCTATTGGGATGTACTTCATTTTTATGTTTATCCTTCGTATGATCAGCAAACCATAATGCATAATCAATAAGACAACCTACAGCAGTACCCCGTACACTATTTATTGCAAGAGTATATGAGTTAAGAGAGGAATCATTTTTCTCGGGAGTATCATTCGGATCATCTTTGTAGTAACACAAATAATTAATGATTTCCCAGATTTGCTCCTTAAATTCTAAACCAAATTCATTCTTGTGAGTTCTGATCAAAGTCTGTATAAAATCTAACGAACGTTTTTTTACTCCAACATAACTAGGCATCCCATCCTCAACCGACTGTATTCGCCCATTGTCGATTTTGATTATCTCAGTAATATATGAAAGTAAATTTGATGTATACTGAAAAAACACTTTATAATTATCTGATTTATAAAGCTCTGCTATTTGATTAATAAACCAATATGAATATTGAGGATTAAGATTTAGCAATGGAGTTAAATCATTGCCTAAAAATTTATCCGGATTGTTCTTAACAACCTCGCTAAATGTTCTAGCTAAACCTTCATGTGTTGGGGAATCGAAGTTGTCTTTAGTCACCCTAAAATCTTTCAGATATTTCCATGCTTCAGTAATTTCTTTTTCACTCAACTCATTTACGCTTATCGGAGACTTCTCACCACTATATGATTCATGCCAAAAAAATGTATCTCTTACTTTTTCTTCTTTAAATTCATTTCTCAAGTCTTTATAAAAATCTCTATTCTTGCCTTTTAGATATTTTTCTAAAAGATTTAATTTCCCAAACCAATAATACCTTTTCTGTTTTTCTTGCATCTCTTGTGTTGAATCAGAATTGTAATTTTCAACTGCAAGGATAGAATTTATAATAAAGTCCTTCTCTTCTTCACTTAACTCTTCATGAATATCTCTTAGTAATAGGTAATATTCGTGAAATATCTCAGATTTTGTTAGGAGTTCTTTATTTTTAATTAATTCCTTTATGTAAGGTAAATACTTCTTTCTATTGAATCGAAGGAGATGAATTGCAAGTCGATTGAATATCGAGTATTCATTCTTTAAATAAAACTCTATAATACTCAATCCTATTTTCTCATCCATTACCACAAGCTTTTCGAGTGCATTTCTCAAAGCAACCAGCAGAGATTCTTTTAATTCATAATAATTGTAATTTTGTTCATGATCTTCAATGGCTGAACGCCATACATACGAGAGGTCACCACCATTTTTTATATTATTAAATTCGATTTTGATTGCTTTTACAAGAGACTTTTCTAAGATCGAGGCAACTTCAGAAGCATTCTTTTCGATCAAACCATTTAATCCCTTTGTAAGTAATTCATTTAAATAGTAATAGTCTATAATAGAGATGGCTTTAGGATGATCCTTCCCAATAATTTTTTCAACCGCTTTATCTCTTATTTTAGAAGGTTTTAGAACTGCGGGTGTAGAGAGGATTTTTAAAAGTTTTAATGCTGCTTGGCATTGATTTCCTTTTACTAAATGGTCAATCCATTGAGTCATGCTTGAACTAAAATTTGTCGATGATAAACCGGAAATTTTCGCCCATCTTTTAACTTCCGGGATTAGTTTCACCGTGTATTTACCATCAAGTGTAAGACCTAATTCAACGAAGTTCCATATTACCCAATTGTTATCTGATCGTATAGATTTTATTATTCTTATAACTTGAATCGGGAAATCAGTGGCTGCTTTGACGAGATACTCACTAATAAAAGATTGTGTGTGAAATAATTCATTATCACCCTCTGAAGAAGCTGATAGTACCTTGAAAAAACCCGTTTCACTAAGAATCGGTAACCATTCACATCTAGTGAGATTGCGCCAGAAATAATTCCTCAACTCTGTCTTTTGAGTTAAACTTTCAATATTCTTTATTATTTCATGATTGAGATTTTCGCATCTAAGAATTTTATCTATTAATAGAGCATTTTTATAAAAACTCATCTTGACACCTCGTTAATTGAGGCTGAACCAGAATCAAATGCTTGAATCCCAAGTTCACTTAATTCGACTTTATTTTTGAATGGAGCTTCGTCCATGATATACTCCAATGCTAGTGATAAACCTTTATGTTCCTCTTTATCCATTTTTTTATATGCTATAACACTAATATTTATTTCGTTCAATAGCTGTTCCCAGTATTCAAAACTTTCTACTTGATGAGAATAATCCTTATCACTTATGTACTCACTTTTTAGAGGATAAGGATATAATATGTACTGACCATTGATTGATTCTTTTTCCCTTTGGGGATGTTGATTTATCTTCCTAATGTATCTATCCCATCTATCCTTCATTTGCTTATAAGTGTTTTTAAAATCTTCATCCTTCATACTGAAACCGATGAATAAGATGGAAAACGCCTGTATTATTGAATAAATAAAAAATCCTATCGCGCCATCCCCATTTTGAGGGTCATAAGCTTCAAGGTAAGATAACTTCCCATAAACTAAATTCTCCAACCAATAATTTAAAGTCTCTGCCTTTTCACTATTAGTAATAAATGCACGACCATGTAAATAAAATAATGTTCTCTTGGGTTGTATTTTCAACTCTTTGCTAGGATAAGTAACTATATTCTCACAATCTTCACGATTATCATATAAGGAAGCGTCAAAATTGGTTGTAATAAGATGTTTATAATTTGATTTCCACAGAGAGAACAAATTGGGATGATGTTTCGCCTTATTAATTCTTCCAAATTCGTTCAACAAGAATTCAAAGTACTTTTCGTTAAGAATTATTTTACATTCATCAATAACGTCGGGAAGAGATTTGTTTTTTGCTTTATCATTATCGACACCAGCTAATTGAATTAGAGTTGGATGGTCATCATCTGTACCGCAGATGCCTTCTTCCCAGACTCGGTAACCAAGAGGCTTTGATAGTCCTGCTCCTGTAAACGCGATACACTTATCATGTTTAATCGTACTTAGTAATTGCTCAAATCTTTGACAATCAGTATCTCTCTCTAAAAAATCAAACATTATGTTACTCAATGTGTCCCTCTAGAACATTTTTGGAATAGGTTTAAGTTAATTCGATGTTGCCTAACGTTTCGAAGGTCGAGTAAAAATATCCTTCCCATTATCAATACTCCCAACTTTCATGCATAAGCGGAAAGCGGTTAAGTTCTTTCTTGTAATCTTTCCATTTTGGCAAGTATTTGTTCATAAGTGCAATGAACTTTTGGTTATGTGTGCGTTCTAAAAGGTGAACCATTTCGTGAACTATAATATATTCTAAACACTCAGACGGTTTTTTAGCTAATTCTAGATTCAACCAAATTCTTTGAACTCTGGGGTTACAAGTTCCCCATCTTGTTTTCATTTTCTTTATGCCGTACTCATTCACTCTTACATCGAGTATCTTTTCCCAACGTGCAATTAGTTCTGGTATCTTATTTTTTAATTGTTCGCGATACCATTCATTAAGCAATGCTTTACGTTGAGATAATGTTGAATTTTCTCGAACATACAAGTCAATTGTATTATGGTTTAAAATTACTTTCGGATTTTTAGATTGAGTTATAACATTCAAGAGAAATCTTTTACCAAAGAAATAGTGGGTCTCGCGCGTGATATATTCTCTTGGCGCTTCTCTTTCTTGAGCTTGTATTTTTAGTCGTTGCTTTCTTATCCAATTAAGTTTTGAAATCGCAAAGACTCTTAGTGTATCCAATTTAAATTTTTCCGGAGAAGCGATCCTAACTCTACCGGTTGGTGGATGAACGCTCAAATGAATATTCTTAATGTCTTTATAAATAACATCAATGGAAATTTCACCAAGTTTTATCTGCTTTTTTTCAATACTCATTTTGCTGTTTAACAATTGCAAATATTCTTTCTACTTCACTTACATTATTTAATATCTTATACATTGCCGCTTTTATTTCATTCTCCTTTTGAAGATTACCACGAAAATCTGCTTTCCTTGTTTCAAGAATGGCTTTATCCAAGGCAATTGCTAAATGCTTTTGCTTACCTACATTATTGTAGAGCGCGCGTTGAGCTCTGGTCTTAATTTCAGTTGGAAGGTCGGGCGGGTTGCCGCTAACTACACGCTTTGCTAAGGCATCTACTTTCTTTAAGTAATCTTCATAGCTTACAGCTTTTTCTTTTCGCTCCTTGATAAGCTGATCAAGTAATTTTGACATCTCTTCAAAATACGCCGGATCAACAAGATGTTCCTGGATTATTTTCTGCCGGACATTGTTTTCTATGGCTTCCTGAATCGCTTGCTGACTACCTCTCATACTCTTCGGTAAACTGTTTATGGCATCTGCAATACCGGATTTAACAATCAAATCCAAAAGAGTGAGATCACCAAAATTGGATAGACTTTTGCTCTCATCGGCTTGGATAAAGTTATCTATTAGAAAGCGCATATCAGCTTCATAAGGTTTTAGATCAAGAATTTCTCCGCTTGACCGCCGAATTTCTTCCCTCAGATTGAGATAGAAATCAAGCTTGTTTTTTGTTTCTTCAATTTCACTTAATGTATAACCAGCTTCTTGTAATTCCGAAGCGATATTTGCATACGCTCTAATGAATGCAACTACTTTTTGATAGAGCGTAATTCTTTTAACTTCATTCGCTTTAAGGTCATCGGAATTTTCGGGATCACCACAGAAGAATCTTATAAATGACATTTGATCTCGTGGAGGAAGGACTGGTTCACATAGAAGTGACAATTCTTCCATCGCCGAATCCAACCGTTCTTTTCCTTTTTCCAATCTGCTCTTTAGAATTATATCCACTTCTTCTTTATCAAGCTCATCGTAAGCCAATTCCGAAGTATAAACTGCAACAGCATTCTCCACTTTCTTGAACAGATCTTTATAATCTACGATGTAACCAAAAGGTTTATCATCTCCATTCAAACGGTTAACGCGGCAGATAGCCTGGAACAATCCATGATCTTGCATGTTTTTATCAATGTAAAGATAGGAACACGTAGGTGCATCAAATCCGGTGAGCAATTTATCAACAACAATAAGCAGCTTCATTGTTGCCGGCTGATGTATGAAAAGGTCTTTCGCTTCATCTTCATAAACTTCAGTTTTCTTTCCGTTAAGAAGCGAGACATACGTGTTGTAAATGAATTCTTTGTCAGTCTCTGTATTGGCTCCCACATTTTCGGTTGTTATATCTCTTGTTAAGGGAGAGTAAGAAGTTATAACTGCGCATTTGTTTTTTAATTCGGTTTTCTGAAACAGAGCGTAGTACCTGGTTGCATCATAGATGCTTCGTGCAATAAGAATGGCATTTCCATAATCTGAGCTTAACCTCGGTCGGATGCTAAAGTCAATAATAATATCATTCACAATCTGGTCAAGACGGTTTCTTGAACTAAGGACTTCCTGCATTGTCCCCCATTTTTTCTTTAGCTCAAATTTCTGAAAATCATTTAATCCTTTTGTCTTAGCTTCAAACCATGCATCGATTCTATCGGGTGCGGAAATTCTTTGATCAATATCTCGGGCTTCATAAACCAAATCCAACACAACACCGTCATCTACAGCTTCGTTAAATTTATAAGTGTCTATGTATCTGCCGAACACTTCCAGACTGGTTTGTTTATCTTGCTTAAGCAGCGGAGTGCCGGTGAAGCCGATGAATACGGCATTTTTAAGAATTGCCTTCATGAATTTGTGAAGTTTACCGGATTGAGTACGATGACATTCATCAACAAAAACAAAGATCTCTCCAAATGTTTGTGTTGGTCCGCTTTTTAGCTCTTCTATGAACGACTCAAAATTATCAACATTTCTCTGTCCGAATTTGTGAATGAGTGAACACATCATCCGTGGAAGTGGATTGCCTAACAACTCCATTAAATCTCTTCCGCTCGAAGTGCGCTGCATGCTCTCTCCGGCATCTCCAAAGACTCTCTGAATTTGCTTGTCTAACTCATCCCGGTCGGTTAAAATTACAATGCGTGCGTGGGGATTATTTTCAAGTATCCATTTGGCCAACCAAACCATTACCAAGCTTTTTCCGCTGCCTTGCGTGTGCCAGATGATTCCACCTTCTCTCCGTTTACAAAAATCTTGAGCGGCTTTTACGCCAAAGTATTGATGCGTGCGGCAAAGTTTTTTTCTCCCTCCATCAAAGAGAATGAAGTCGTGGAGCATTTCTAAGAATCTTTTTTTATCGCAGAAGATGAGGAGGTATTTATCAAGTAGATTTTGTTCTGCGTTTTCTTCCTTCCATTTAAGAAAATACTTTTCGGGTGTGCCTATCGTTCCATAGCGTAAACCTTCAGTATCATTTCCGGCAAGGACGAATTGAACAGTTGAGAAGAACGATTGTATAAATTCCTTTTGTTGATTCACGATGCTTTGACGGATGCCGTCCCCTATAGAAATCGTACTCCGTTTTAATTCTAACACAGCAAGGGCAATTCCATTTACATAGAGAACTATATCCGGCCGCTTCTCGTGATTACCAGACACAGTAACTTCTTCAGCTATTGCAAAGTGATTATTCTCCGGGTTATCCCAATCAATAAGTTCAACATTATCATGATGCTGACCGGCTTCTTCTTTTATTTGAACACCATAGCGCAGTAAGGTATAGAAATTCTTGTTATTTGTATAGAGTGTCTCCGAAGCATTATTGGCAATTATGCGAAGTCTATCCAAAGTCTTGCTTATAAGGTTTGGACTTACTCCTTTTTTCTTGAGGTAAGCTGTTAAATATTCTTCCTCAATGTTGCTATTATTTGGGCGGTCTTCCCAATTGCCCAGATAATCGTAGTGTAACTTATCCTTGAATAATTTTACTACCCGGTTTTGAGCCTTACGTTCAATGTCGCCAATTTGTGTCATAGAAAAACTCTATAATTTGTAAAGTTCTTTGTACCAATCTATCCATCTGTCAAGTAATGGATCGTTAAGTTTCACTGCTTCATCAACAAATTCAAGTGATGTATGTGCTGAAAATTTAGGATTATTATTTATCAATTTTTTATATGCAGCGATGGATTTATCCAACTCATGGTTAGCGGGATGCCTAACTACAGAAAAGAAAACTTGTTTGAAGTGTTGGTTTGGATCATCTTCGATGCCAAGAGCAAGAAGCTGGTTCCGCCATAATTGGTTCAACCCACCTTTAAATGGACAAGAAGAATAAGTCTGATGGTTCGGGAAAAAAGATGCATGCTTCACTGTTAATTCCCAATATTTATAACCACACTTTTCATGATAGTAGCAAAAATTCTTATTTGCTATAAGTTCCGAAAAAGATTTTGTGCAATCAAATTTTATCTTATCTGTTCGTCCTTTGCTTGTATATCCGCCGCATTCTGTGAATTCAGCTTCAGTTAGTTTGTGCTCAATCAACCATAAACAAAGTTGATTTTCTTTATTGTAGTAAGCTATTGCAATATCGGAATCGGTACCGGACATACTTGTTTTGTCATTCAAAGCGCCAAACGATTCGTCCCAAAATTCAATACGAAAACCATTGTCTAATTCATCTTTTGCCAAACTGTTGAAATCCGGTTTTATATTTCGTAATATTTCTTCAGCTTTAGGATGAGTGAGAATTGGAATAAAAAGGTTAGCGTTAGCAGCTTGCGAGCTTGCCATATGGTTAAAAAACTTGTGTATTCTAAAAGGATATTTGTTGTGATGATCTAAAAAGTTTGAGAGAGCTTTCGGATAAATGATAGGATAGCTATCAATAACTGATTCTGGAAGAATGGCATCATACTCAATTAATTCTCCATTATATTTGTTTGTCCCGGGGACATCCGTAATATTTTTCCATTTCCAATTGATAAGGTGAACATACATTTCAAGTTGGAAATCGTTAAGCTTTTCTGGGAGTTTGTACGTAATGCCATTAATGGTTTTGAGTATCATGCAGATTACACCAACCTCGTTTTGCCGGTAAGGAGTTCTTGCATCATCCCTTGTTTGATGGCTTTGTATTTATCTCGTTTCTTTTCGAGAGTTTCAATTTCGGAATCCATGTCGCTAAGAATTTGTGCGATAGCAGTTTGTTCTTCTTTAGAGGACGGAGTTGGAATAAAGACATTCTTCAGATTGTTCTTTGATACACCGTAAACTTTCATGCCGGTCGCTAATTTATCAAATTGATTTTTGACAACACTACTTGATATAATATATCCTCGGAATCCATTCGAAAACGAATTTTCAGAGTCACGCAATAGGATTGTATGTAGCCCAGAAATAACTTTTTTAGCTCCAATATTCTTTACCTCAACACTTTTATTTATTGCAGTATAATCTTCGGAGGCATCAACCATTATTAAGTCACCTTCCACTAAAAGTGAATAATTCTTTACTTTGCTCTTAGGAATGGATGGCAAGGTTGCTTTATTAAAATTCAAAAAGTAATTGTATTTGGTATGAATATCACCATAATGGACATACATTGTTTCATCATTCTGAGTTAATTCCGCCCTTGAATAGGTAGCAGTCCGTAATGACTTAAATGCTTTTTCAAATGATACTAATTCCCAATCCTCTGGAATTAAGCCAACTTCGGTTTGTTTATAACCCACATATTTTTTATTAAATGGCGATAACCTAGTTTTACCGGTAAGTAGCTGCTGCATAGCGCCTTGTTTTATGTTGCGCTTTTTAGAAATGAGTTTATCGAGGGAGGAGATTAGTTCGTCAGTATCGCTAAGGGCTTGGGCAATGGCGGTTTGTTCTTTGATGGTTGGAGGAATTGGAATTGAAAAACTTCTAATATCAGAAGGACTAATATGAGGAATAGCAGAAACAGTTTTAACTGATTCGCAGTGGTTAGTAAAATAATCACTGCAAATAAATTCTTTTAAATAGCCCATATCCAATTTGTTTGAACGTATTCTTGCTACACGTTGTAATAAAACGGCTGGCAAATCACAATAAGATAAACGAGCAAAACTTTTACCTACTAATGAACCGTCCATTGCAATTACAATATCACCTTGTGCTAATAGATATGGTTTGATCTCGTTGGTAATTCTTTCCCAATATTGTGTTATTTCTTCAGACCAATCGGTTACACCTCTTTTTACATTAGATCCTCTGAGTAACTTAATACCAACTTTAGAATATTTTGAACTTGGAAAAGGAAAGCCAGTCAACAAATCAATTTCTTTATCAATTGGTTTTACAACCCAATCATTGGGAATTAATCCAATTTCAGTTTGTTTATAACCCGGCTTCACTTTCATTCAGATTCAGTTTCGTTAATAACTGAATTGATTTTGGAAATCTCTTCCATCAAAACTTTGAATGATGGAGCATCACCATAGATCATGTTCTCTTTCATTTGGTTGTAATCTTTTTCCCATGCAGCAACAATATCATCTGGTGGAACAATATTTAATTTGCCCCTTGCATGTTTTGTATAATCAACATAATTAAGAAAGTTAATCTGCTTGCGGTGCTCAACTATTGTATTATAAAGACCGGTATCTGTTAAAGCTATTCCGGCAAAATTCGTTTTCATTAGTTTAGCAATATCGTAATGGTGGCGGCTCATGCGTTCAATTTTAATTTTATCGGCTGCGTTCTGAAATTCCTCGTGCAGAAGAAATATCTTCTCGAGCAAAGTTCTTTCCGGATTAACAACCGGAATAGTTATTTCCGCGTCGGCAAAAGATTGATCTTTGAATTGTTCGGAAACAAAAGAGTTGAATGAACGCTCTGTTTGGGGCTCCATTAAAGAACGGCTTCCTACTTCAATTATTACTCGCGATTGTAAGTATGGATTTGTGTCTAATAGACTTGTGTAAACAACTTCAATTTTGATGGGGTCGGTATCATCTGTATTTCGGTCAATTACTTTAAGATTAACACCTTGAAAGCCGCTTTGTTCAAATGCTTTTTTCAGTTCACCGAAAAAATCTTCAGCAATAAATTTGCACGATGCTTCCCGTAATTTTTTTACTTTAGACTTAGATAATACTCCTTCGAAACCAAGAAACTCTTTGCTCAACGCCAAATCAATATCTTCAGAAAAGCGTTCAATGATATTCCAAGCTTTGCTAAGTGAAGTGCCGCCTTTAAAAACAAGATGCTCTGCACAGCTTAAAGAAAATACAAGTTTTAACGTGTTAACAACCCACCAATCTTTTTCTACAGCAACGGCGGGCAATTCAACTTTTTGTGAGGTTTGCTCAAAGATATTTTTCTTTGTTTCATCTGTTAGTTTAAACCATTCAGAGATAGAATTACTGCTCATTATTAACCTCGTTAAGAACCGGTCTCATAATTTTACGGATCCACTCCGGAGCCAATCTGATATCATGTTCTAAGTGATTTTTATTTTCTTCTTTGAGAAGGATTTGAATTCGCTCAATTATTTTCTCATCAATATTTTTTTCGCCAACGGTTTTTAACGCTTGGATAACGAGTTTGCTTATATTACCAACGGCGGCTACATACTTAGGGCTAGTTTTTTTAAATGTAATTATATTTTTACCAAGTTTAACTTTTCTTGAAGAACCATCAGTTAGATAAACGATATTCATGGGGACTTGGGTAGAAAGTCCAAGTTTGTTTAACGCATAAGCACCCGTTGGAACAATACGCGCCCTATCTCTTTTAGCGATTGCAATTGCAATTGCATCAATATTCGGCATAACAACTCCAATAACCGGATCCTTTACCGGACGGACAAAAATACCCGGAGCTACACGGTGTATTTCCCCTTTTTTAACCAATCTTTGAAGAGCTTTACTAACGGCTTTTTGATTACCAATACGAATAAAATTATCAACAAAAAAGAGCGTGCCCCCTCTCGCTTTCTTCATTTTTGTAAGTACTTTAATTTCAATTAGTTGTGTCATTATTAACCTTAGTTTTGTCGCAAATATAGTAAATAATTGCGACAGATATACGCATTTTATTTAATGCATTATACCACAAAACCCATCTTTTTTAAGTGATTAGAAACTTTTTTCTCTACGGCAGAAACTTCCATTTCAATTGCCGGAAGCGGCGACTGGTAGCGTTCGGCTAGTTCTTTTATGCGCTGAGTTAAACGTTGAGAAATACGGTCCATATCGCTTTTAACGTCGTTACCAATTGCGGTCATCCACTTATCGGTTACAATCAACTCCTTAATTTCCGGTTCGGATAATTTCTTGTATTTAGCTTTGAGTTTTTCTAAGAGTTCTTCTTCAGCTTTTTTTACTTTCTTTTTAAGATCAGCTTCTTGTTCAATCAATTCAAGAAATGATTTCAAGATAGTTAACTCGTCCTCTTCGGTAGCAATTCCTTTATACGGAACTTTAGGTTCTGCTGCTTTACTTAGAATTACTTGCGGTTCTTCTTTCTCAAGTTCTTTAATTCTTTTTACCAAGAGCGCTTTTGTTACTTTCCCTTTTTCCGTTTTCGCTTCTTCAAACGGATCATCTTCACCGCTCTGTTCTTCTACCATTTCCTCCATCTTACTTACTACAGATTCCCTTTCGGCTTCGAGATTTTCAATCTCTCTCTTTTCATTAACAAAGTAACGGTCAATCACATAATGTTTGGGAAGCAGATCGCACTCAAATTCTTTCTTCTTTTCATCATACAAGAATTCAACTTTCCACCCTTCAGATCCTATTTGAAAAACATCATCTTGCATTGTTTCTGCCCAATAGGTCATTAGATGCTGATAGATGTCATATTTATCAATTAGTTGAAGATTAGAAAATGCTTGTAAAAGGTCTTCAGAGAGATTGTAGATAACCACTTTTGGTTTTGAACCAACTGAAAGATTCTTAAGAATGGCTGTGTTCTTTTTCTTCCAAGTATTAAAGACTTTATCTATCTTTTCTCTGTAAGCAACAAATTCGGTATGATTAAAAATTAAATTCTTGATCTCCGAAGACTCAACATTTAACTTTGAATAACATTTTCTTTTTGAGGTAGCAAATAAAACAGTTCTAAGTGAAGGATATACATTCCAATAGTTTTGTAATGCATCAATATCTGCATTAGGAATTCCTCCTTTAAGATGCGCTTCTATGTCTTGGGTATCTTCCGGTTCAGAACTATCAATATAACGGGGAATGTTAAGGTTGTACTCATTTTTTTCTATCTCGGATAAAGGAACAACGCGTGAATACTTTGGAATTTCAATTTGATTATTGAACACATCAACGATCTTATGCAAATCTTGATATCGCAAGCGGTTTTTGTTCCCATCCTTAACAAATCCTTTGCTTGCGTCAATCATAAATACAGCCTTGCGGGCTTCAGCGTTTTCTTTATCAAGTACAATAATACAAGCGGGTATTCCTGTTCCGTAAAATAAATTTGCCGGGAGTCCAATTATACCTTTAATGTATCCGCGCCGGAGTATATTTTTTCTAATCTCAGCTTCTGCATTTCCTCTAAACAAAACACCGTGAGGCAAGATGCAAGCACCTTTCCCTTTACTTTTAAGCGAGCGAATGATGTGAAGAAGGAATGCGAAATCACCATTTTTATTTGGCGGAATTCCGAAACCATCAAATCGTTTGAAAGGATCGTTTATTGAACCGTCTTGCGCGGTTAAACCATTCGACCATGATTTGTATGAGAACGGCGGATTTGCAACTGCGTAATCAAAAGTTCTTAGCCGGTTTTGTTCATCATGGAAAAGAGGTGAGGCTAAAGTGTTTCCTTGTTTAATAGTTTGAATATCGGAGGCGTGATTGTGAAGAACCATGTTCATGCGAGCAAGAGCAGCGGTCGCAACGTCCATTTCTTGACCAAAGAGCGATATGTTCTTATCCGTTTCGTCTGAGACTTTTAAAAGTAATGAACCGGATCCGCATGTTGGATCGTAAACAGTTGTCTGTGCATTTGTAACCCTTGGATTTATCCCTATAACTTTAGCCATAATCCGGCTTACTTCAGCCGGAGTATAAAACTGCCCTTTGCTTTTACCGCTTTCAGTAGCAAAGTTTTTCATCAGAAATTCGTAGGCATCACCGAGAAGATCATCCCCCTCAGCGCGATTTTTACTGAAGTCTAATGATGGGCTTTCGAATATTGCGATAAGCTTGGTGAGTTTATCAACCATATCTTTACCGCTACCCAATTTTTCCGGGTCGTTAAAATTCGCGACATCAATTGTTCCGGTTAGCTTATTAGCCTCTGCAATTTTTGCAATGATCTTTTTATTAATATCATCACCAATTGTTGCTTTGCCCTTCAGCGCAACCATATCTTTAAAGCTTGCGCCCATGGGAACAGTTATTGGCGCATAAGGAACACCGGCATATTTATCAGAGATATATTTTATAAACAGAATGACTAGAACATAGTCTTTATATTGAGAGGCATCCATCCCGCCGCGAAGTTCATCGCAGCTTTTCCAGATTGAGCTGTAGAGTTCAGATTTTTTAAGAGGCAAATTTACTCCATCCCGTTCGTAGCAGAAATAATTTTAGTAAGCAATCGAACTTTCGTCTTTTGTAGTGAATTACTGTTCTTCAATGAAAGACAACTTTAAAAAGGGAAATTCCATTATTTGTAATACTCTATACAAGATAGTATTCAATGTTACAAAATATTAACATTATAAAAAAAACAGTACTCCATAAAAAAAAGTGCATAATAAAGATTTATATCATAATTTTCACATAGGAAGCAGTACTTATTCAAAGTTGTAGTTCAAAACATCCAAGAATTAAAAATAGGAGATCAATAAAATGGAAGTTAAAATAGAAGACAACAAACTCATCATCACTATCGAAATGCAAACACCGACACCAAGCGCATCCGGCAAAACATTGGTAGTCGCTACCACGCATGGAAACACTCAAACTCAGTGCATCGTTGACGGTAAACCTCTAGTGATCGGTCTGAACGCTTACATTAAAAAATGATCTGCGCGGATTTCTGCAAAACACATGCGCCACAAAGATTTCATTCTAATACTCAGATTTTCTGTTTGACAAATCGGGTATGTTCGTTAATTTTAATTATGAAATTTAAATAAATATCATTGTGAGAGTTCACTAGATTAATACAACTGTACAGTACTGTACAATTCAGACGCGGAAATCTTTGTTTTTAGCTCGAATAGTAAGAAAACCGGCTTGTTTGTAATCAGCAGGTTGCGGGTTCGAGTCCCATTTCCAGCTCGAAAACAAGCTAAAAACGAAGAAAACCGTCTGACTAAAGGCGGTTTTTCTCGTTTTAAAGGTTTCAACTGTACAGGAATTGTACAGGTTTCAATGAACTCTCCTTAATCATAATTTGGTAAAGGAGTTCGTTATGTATTTGCTCAATCGTGGAGGAATTTATTATGTGGAATATTTTGATGTCACAAAAAACAAGACAAGGAGGATAACAACAAAGAAAAGAACACATGAAGAGGCGGTAAAATTTGCTTCACGTACTTTCCCTTCTTATGAACTGAACGACAAACCCAAGGCGACAGAAACCGCAAAAGTAAAAGTTGAACAAAAGCTTCTTTCTGTTTTCGCACTTGAGTATTCTGGTTACATCGGGAAAATATATTCAAAGAAGTACCTTACAAGTGTTAAGCTCTCGTTCCGCATGTTGATTAAACACATCGGCGATAAACCAATTTCTAAGATTACAGTAAGAGAACTTGATAACTTCTTTATGGCAAAATTTAGTGAAGC
>Ga0172379_10001380_pt1 | contig 48602 bp, 79 predicted proteins | sample GrowelOW334metaG_FD_119756 | JGI IMG/M metagenome (GOLD analysis project Ga0172379, IMG submission 119756) | Groundwater microbial communities from an aquifer near a municipal landfill in Southern Ontario, Canada - Groundwater well OW334 metaG | ecosystem: Environmental > Aquatic > Deep...
ATCAATCCGGAACAGAAAAAACAAATTCTCAAGGATTTGCTTGGTGGTGTATTAAAGGAAAAAAAACCCCTTACTTTAGAAAAGAGTAATCTTCCTCGATTCGGCATGAACACCCAAGACGTGAATACAATGACACCAGCACAACTCAAAAAGTCAGGATTGGGAAAAAATAGCCCAGCTGTGGGTCAAACAGCCCTCCACGCAGAAGCGAAGGGAAAGAGTTTGGAGGAATTTAACACGCATATTAAATCTTTGACAGACCCTACAAATAGGGAAAATTACGACCTCCTTCCAAACTCATATCTTAAAAAACCAAAAACTATTTATAGAGGTCAAAAAGAAATGATGGGAAATAGTTCAGGAATTGGGATAGCTCAAGAAGGTACTGGACTCTATACAACTACTGACAAAAATATAGCTAGACACTACGCCAGTGTTCACGGAAAAGAAGGTGTCGTTAAAGAAATGTCTATAAATGATATTCCTAAAAATCCATTATATTTTAGAGACGGTGCTAATGTGGATAATTGGGTACAACGAACAGCTAAAAAATTAGGAATGAGTCTTCCTGATTTCAATGAAAAAATAGGAATAAATAAATTATTGGAAGCTTCTGGACACGATGGAGTTGTATTCGATATGGGAAAAGGACAGGCTTATGTTAAATTTCCTGAAGTTAAAAATAAACAGAATCTCACCGACATCTGGAAAGAAGCGAACAAAAAATCCATAGGTAATCCAGGTTTTGCTCTTCATCCTGAAGATAAAACAGCCCTCACGAAATTCATTGATGCCGTAAGACTTAAGAAAGATATGTCTGAATCCGATTGGACTGGAGCGGAAAGGTTGCTAACAAAAGCAGGAATAAGTCTTGATCAACCCCAGTCAAAACTGGCGAATATAGCAGAAGAGATAGTAAGCGGGAAAAGAAAACTGGTAACAGTATCGCCTGGAACAAAAACCATAATAAGTAAGAAATAATCAGTTTAATTATGCACAAAGTCATATCCAGTGCCAGTAAAATGGTATTCATCATCCTGACAGTCGCCCTATGCGGACTCACTTTTGCCAAGATAGTGGACGCGACGGACTTCATCATGCTTACAGGTATGGCGTTTTCCGCCTATTTCCGGGGAACGGGAGCTAATTCAACTAATACAGACCGATGAACGAAAAAGAAGTACAAAAAATAGTATCGGAACAAAACAAAGCACTGCTTACTGAGTTCCATAAAATAGCCATAGGGTTGAGAGAGTCAGTGACTCCCTCCTTTTCACATATCATAAAAGATTTGACCGACAAGATTGAGTTTTTGGATAAAAAATCCACAGAAAACCTTGCTGCGATAGAAAAAAAACTTGACTATCAGATAATTTGCACAAGACCAGCCATTGAAGCCATAAACGCCAGCAGAATACTAGCAAGCATACTGAAATGGACAGCCGGTGTTATCTTGTCCGTCGGTTCTATTTGGCTGTTTTTTAAACTTATCGTGAAAGAGGCTTTGAAATAGACTAAAAAACAACCCCGAGAAAGGCTGTTTTTGTTGTGTCATTATTTCAAAGTGAACTCCGCAAAACCTTGTATACCATTTCCATATCTTTTGTTTAAATAAACGACATCCGAATAATACGGATCATATATTCGATAACCGAACACACGAGAATATCCAACTGGCACAACCCAGTGTTTCCCATTATCGACTTGCAACATACACGAATTGTAAGTGGACTTCATTATGTTTTGAATCCTGATGTCATCGCGCTTGTAGTAGCGGTAGACGAACTTGAATGGTAATTCGCTATCATCTATCGACTTCCAGTATAAAAGCCCTGTAGCGGTATATTTGAGCTGTTTGACAAGCTCATCGGGAAGCACGACTTTACCGTTATGGAATGTACTGACATACCACTGGGCTAGTGATGATAAATTTACCGTAACGCAACCCTTGGCTCCTAACGTGTAAGGACTATTCCCAATTTTAAGTTTTGCCCACTTTGGGTCTCTTTGATTCAATCTCCACATATTGTTTTCGTCTTAATTATTTATTACTCCAATCACAATCATCACACGCCACACGTATACCGTCGTAACCGCATTCGTGAGTCGTGGATTTGCAGACTGGGCAGATATTGCGCGATGAGTACATTCCAGCCACCCACACATAGAATGTAATGGCTGCGAGAGGTAGGGCGATGATGGCGAGTATGGCTAGGATGTTCATATTATTACTTTTTTAATGACTTATTTAAAGCTTGAATTGAGCAAAGATATATCGCATACCCATATTGAGTCAATCCTTGAATGCAAGCCTCTTGGGCTGTCCATCCTTTCTTAATCTGGTCAATAATAAATTTTGAGCATTGCATTATTTCTCTTGTATTATGCTCTTTTCGTTCCTCATCGCGGTGTTTTTCAGAAAAGGCTGACTCTTTCAATCGTTGGTACTTCATAGTTTTGTAGCATTATGACCATAGCCCCTCTCCTCCAATGACTGCACCTTATTAACCAAGCCAAACACGCCATAAAGAATACAGCCGATACCAAACAAGATTATAATGAGATAGAGCGTGATATTCTTTGTCTTAATATGGTTTGATTAGAATTATTGCTCTTCGTTGAGCGTCATATATATAAATTTACTGCCCTCGAGGGGTGTGGTCTAGGTCTCCAGTTATTTCCCTGCTAGGGAGACTCCACGGGACACATAATGTGTTTCGCAAATGCTCTTCAGCCGTTCCTTTCGGAAGCAGGGCTAGATGTTTCCATGTCAACCACACTGGGAAACCCACGGGGGCAGTAAACTTGTTGCTCTTCGTTGAGCTTCATTGCCCTGTACAGCGTGTATACGTCCTACAGGGATACTTCACTAAGAGGGAAGGCGTTCGGGAGTAAAGTAGGTATGACCCTTGCACTTCTCTTTGTAGCTAATAAAGAGCGTTCTCTTAAACTATATACTCCCCATCTCCCCTCTTAATGAACTATCTTATCCCTCTCCCCAAATATTAGACGTGTATTATTGCCTCTTCTTGATGAGCGTTTAGCAAACCTGCGCTACTTAGTACTAGATACGCTGTGAAAAGCATACCAAGCCACATACCTATCATTACTTTTTGCACTGTTATTTTCATTTCTTCTACTCCTCTTTAAGTTCCTAGATACATATATCATATCATTTTTTGCACTGTTTTGCAAATTATTTCTTCAATAATAACTTAACCTCCTCTAATCGCTTTTGAGCCTCTTTCTCTGTTCGGAAAATGCCGAGGAAGTTTTTGATTTCATTGTCGGTTTCGCTATTATGCCAAATCCACATCGAAATACTTCCGGAAGTTCTAATAAACCAATATTCGTATTGCTCTTTCGGCGTCCAATCCTCACTCACTTCGGGCTGTTTGATACTACTTTTTTGTAAGGTTTCATCACCTACTTCCGAATCATAGTCTTTTATTTCCTCATGTTTTTCAGGTTGTTTGATGGTGTAGCCTTTATATTGTAACATTTGCTTTGTCCAAATAAATGAAATTTCATCCTTAATATCGGTATTCTCTCCGTAAACAATATCGCCAAAAACTTCAATGACTAAGTGTTCAAAACCTCCTCTCGACACCAACACATCCCCTTTTTGCAAATTGTCCCAGGTTTTTTTGAGTGGTTTTTTAGAATGACATTCACAATTATGTTCAGTTCCATTCATATGGTGATGCCAACAATCTATACACGGAGTGTTTATTGTTTCAATCATAATTATTTTTCATATTGATTATCCCCCTTGATTTTCGAAGCGTAGTACCCTGCTGTGAATATATAGGCAACTATACTCACCACGAAGAGCAAACACGCTGTGGCGAGAAGATAGCCGGCATAAAGTAGGATTGCGAGGCAGATTTCTAGTGTCATAATGATTTTACGCTATTTTATTATACTTCCCATCTATTTTTCCATCCACGGCGATATATTCTTTGTATCATTTGATATTTGAAATAAAATATAGTCCTAATAAGATCGCTTAGTGAATCAAATGAATATCTATGATAGATGGGGTTACCACGAAATCCACGCCCTACTGTCTCCCTAAATGTCCAATGATATTTATTGTCGTCGTCCATATTATTTACATATTACATCGTGAATAAAACGCTTGACTAGCTCCTCTTGGTCTTCATATGTTTTTTGAAGGTTCCATTGTCCAGTATAATGTGGAAAATCATCACCATTGCATTCAATCATCAATTCACCGTCGGACTCAATCAATATGTGGACTATCTCAGGTTTTTTCAATTTGTCCATCGCAATCAAAATATCAGGTAAGCTGATGGGACGACCGATGATTTGAACTATGTCACTAACTGGAAGTCTATGAACTGAAAAATTATCCATTACTTCGACAACTTCTCTCAATTCGGCGTTAATTTCACCGAAATAAGTGTTGGAGCTAAACTGGCGCAAAACCGTAACGTAATGCGGAGAATTTTTACAGATATCTACCCGACACCCAAACTTCAGCTCCACAATATCCGGCACTGCCTCAATAACCTTAGCGTGAACCTCGGCGTCTATTTGTTCGATTGGTTTCATAATGTTTCAAAATAAGAATTGATAGTTCCTCCTTCTGCTAGGTGATCGATGAGACGGTGTTGTCTGTAATTCCATTCCGGTCGGTGAGCTATGAATTCATCAAGGATTTTATCATCATGCAAACGATAATCTAGGTGATAATAATCTTCTTCCCACCCCATAGCCTTTCCAAGGCATTTCCAGAACTCTGGGTCGAGAAGAAAGTCTTGATTGTAATACCAATTACCTACTTTTACGAAGTAAGTCGTTGTCTCATCCTTGGTCATTGCGAAGTTTCCATCGTCCCATCCTACTTTCATCGCCTTCTCGATGGCTTCTTGGATTTTCATAATGATTTTACGTCAATAATTGAATTTTCGATGAGGTAGATGAGCATTTTGGATAAAAAATCAGCGGATAGTGACTGCATTATAATTTGTCCAAATCCATCCGTATTACCTTTATGGAATTGATATGCCTCCCACAGTTCAGAATATTTAGCTTTTTTCAACATCTCCCGCAATTCACTGGATAGGAAGGCGGAAACCCTCTCGCAATTCCTCAATATATCACTATCTTTGTGTGCTAAGTACCAGAACTTTTCACCAATATCAGACTTCATTATGCTGTGATTCGACTTATAATGGTAGAACTCACTCTCCTGTTTCACTCCAAGCTCCTTCAATTTCTTGCTCAAAGCTAAACTTGTCACGTGTTTTTCAATCATATGTTTTTGTGTTTTTGAATTATTGAGAGGGTGTGCTTAAGAGCATTTGGACTGTTTTTGTAAGGTATTGCACTAAACAAGAGTGTGATTTCCTCCTCCACCTGTTCCAAAGCCTCCCTCACCGCGTCTTCACGAATACACCAGAAGAGCGTTTTATACTTATCAGACGTTTTTTCGAGATTTTCGATGTTTTCTTTCAATCCTTCCTTATACGCGTCTTCACGGGTTTTTTTGATGAGTTCTCTAACCATATCAAGACGAACCCACCACATTCCACGTTCTGTTTTTCTTTCAAAATCATTTAATTCTTCTTCCCAAGTCATAGGTTTATTTATTACTGATTAGATATAAAACTTTTTGGAGCGTATTATTCTTCTCAAAATCACAGCTCCCTCGTAAGTCGTGTTTCATCTTATCGGTTGGCACTATAAGCTCCTCAACTTCCCTCGCTATCTCCTCTCTCACTGACTGTTCGACTTTTTGGAGAGATTGGATGAAGAAATCAACTGCTCTGTCAGGATTATCTGATTTCCATACATTATCAATGCCATCATAATCAGTGAACTCTTTGATGAATTGCGAAAGTATCTGTTCTTGTGTGGTTTTCATATTTTTTTTGCAAATTTAACAATTTTTTGATACATATCTTCATGGAATGCACACCACCCTTCATCCCATTTATCTCTTGCGTAAGATATATCTAATATGTCATCTAACCAAGGTTCTTTAGTACGTTCCAAGAATATAATTTTTGCATTTTCATCATGGCCTCTAAGTGTAAGTCTATCCCCGCAATAAGATGAGTCACCACCAGATGGTTCATTACGAGTAACAATATCGCCAACCTTAAATTCTTTTATGTTCATATTTTTAAATTAAATTAATTACATCATCGATAGAACTTTACGTCTTTAATATATGTAAGTGGAAACGAGTGAGCGATACCGATCCCCAAAGCGTTCTTCTTATCCGACAAGAGGTTTACATCGACATACTCTCTGTTTTTCTTGATAGAAATGACAACGCCCTCTATCTTGCCGACCTGTGCTCTCTGTACACCTATTCGCCCTATCTGTGGAGATGTGAGCCACTCTTGCGTACCGTCAAGGTATTGCATAAGATACCCAATTTTTATGTTCGTCAGCAATCGCGCTTTTTCAAGGTAGTGCTTGTTTGTCGGGTCGATGATAAACCATCCCCTATACTCAGATTTGAGATTACCTCGTACAACTGATGCTCTAAGCTTTTCCTTTTTTTCTTCGTTCATAAAATTTTCATTATATCGTCGATACTTTTTGCAATAATATATAAGCCCCCTGCCTTTTCCAGTTTTTCCTTGAATATCTCTTGATTATCGTTGAGTTTTCCTTTGATATCCTTTACCTCTATACCTATAAATTGACCTTTTACTACTGCGATTATGTCGGGACTTCCCGGATATCCAAACTTCATAAAATGATTTCCTGCTACCATTGTACCGCCTGTATTATTTCTCCAGTGGAATATCTTTTTCGCTTCGAGGTACTGAATGATTGCTTTTTGTGTATCTTTTTCTGTTGATTTCATCCGCGGAGTCTTTTAAATACGTCTTTAGTTAGTTCTCTATCGTCTTCAATGATGTTGTGACAGTTGGTACAGGCACAAATCCACTCGTTGTAGGCTGCTAGCTCCTCTGCGCTCTTGTAGTGAATACGCTTGTGTTTATGTGCCGGAGCGAGAAACAAGAACCCTGAACACTTATCATCAGCCTGTACCTCACAGTAGTTCAGTCCAATCGCTTCACATTTTTCAGAAATCATCTTTCTTGCTCTCTTGTTCATTTCTGTTCGGTTCATACTTGTTAGTAGAGAGAGTTAATCTTGAAATGACATCAATATCTTTTCTAGTTGTTCGAGCGTGATGTAATAGTCGTTTTTCTCTCCAACAGTTTGCTTATGTTCACGGGCTAAGATAGTGGCTTTGAGTTGTATTTCTTCGAGCATAGCGTTTTGGATTGTTATCATATTACTTGTTATTAGAGAGAAATTACTTACTTAATTCTTTTACTACATAAAGCCAATCTTTAATTGTAAGACGACCAATTACACCATTCCCGACTGAATCAAACTTCTTTTCTATTTTCAATTTCAGTTTCTCTGGGGCGTTCAGTATCATTATTTCCGCAGTATCACTTCCTAAAAATGTTGAATACATATCTGTAAAATTTCCTCCTTTCATATCTATATCGTAGTTATCTGAATATGTTCCAACGCCCCAAATAGTAGAAAGACCATTACCATTAGGAAACCAAAGATGAATAATGTTGTGTCGAGTATTTTCAAACGCTTTTGCCATAATTTTATTTGTTAGTTAGAGAGAGATGGATTAGTTATCTTTTTTATATACCTATAGTGAGTTAGACTCTTCTATCAACTGGTTTAATGTCGAGACTATGTTTTGCAACCTTTTGAAATCTGAATCGTTTTCTAGTTTCCATTCTTCTTTAATCTTCCCGCCTGTCATTATGGCGTTCAGGAAATCGTTGGCTTCTAGCGTTTTCTTTGTTTCATCGTTTGGACTGAGACGGACAAGAAACTGGGAAAATACGCTACCCCCTATTTTCGCCATTTCCTCTGAGAGAACACTTACAGCTACTTCGTGTTTTTTCATACCTATACTGTGAGATGGATTAGCTTGTTATTAGAGAGAGTTAAAAAATTATTCTACTTTCCTCCACGTTCTTTCTTTAAGTTCATAAACGCCACTAATTAAGTTATCATTGCTCACTTGATGTTGGTCAGTATTACCACATCCACCGCTAATCCCCATCTCACTTACAACTCCCCATATAGCAACCCAACCGTCCTTTCCCCTTGTCCCAGACGGCGACTGAAAAACAGAACCGTAACACTCGAATGGATAATGTTTCGTTGATTCAATTTTATCGCTTTTCATTCCTACGCTAACGCCAGTAATACCTGCCTCACCGCATTTATTCAAAAACTTCTGTGTGAACTTACTCGCTTCTTTCAACGAAGACTTTACTTCTTTGAATTGACTTTCTAATCTTGCAATTTCACCTGTATAGTTTCTCATAATCTTATTTATTACTTGTTAATATCTCACATCTGATTTCTAGCTTCGGATTCGTACACCCTGAGAACAGCTTTCAAATTGCTCATCAGACGCTCCAAACCTTTTAGATATATCTCATTGTTCCTCATTTCTTGACCTTTTCCATCCCTGATGAAGAGCATATCTATAGCCTTATCCGATACTTTTTCATAGGCTTTGCATACTATTGTGTTCTAAATACTCTTGTACCTTCATTTTCTTTCCTAACAGCAAACTTCATATTATGTCTTTTTCCGAATGAATGCGAAAGTGGTGATATTTTTTTTGTACTACATTCCACAAAAAATGAATCTCCGACTTCCATAAGGTTGAATGGATATTTTCCTTGTCGCACTTCTCTTTTGAGAGGTATTCCTTTTTCTATTATGTACATATTATTCATACTATTGGTTTACCTAAAATATCATTTGTCATCTTCACCATATCAAAACCTTGTGGCTGAATCACGGGTATATCTTCATTACCTTTCCCCGACATTGACCCGTGGAGTGCGACAGCAGAAGGATTAGTCACATCAATCAGCAAAGTTTTAAGGTTGGACAATTCTTTGATTTCTTTTTCCAAGGCACTGACTCGTGATATGAGTGTATTGACCGTTTCTTGTGTATTACTGGCCCATGCTGATATCATCTCGAATCGTTCTTCGACATTTGGCTGGATATTGTCTCCGAGTTGCTGTTGCTGTTCACTTTTTGGAAGCCAGCATTTCTCCGAGCAGAATTCTTTTCCTGTTTTAGGACTTCTGACACGGTCTGCTCCACAATCTTTGCATTGACCGTATGGACTTTTACCTGTTCGTGTTTTGTATGCCATAAGATTATTCTATTGTTTTAGTAATGAGTTCTAGTTTATCGGTAACTTCTACTACGGCAACGTCACTGCAATCTCCGTAATCTTTAGCAAGCCATAAAGGTGTCTCTCTTGTTATTTCGTTGTACCCGCCTTTATAACCATCAAAATATGCTCCAAGTAGAGATTCTAATACCTCTGCCAGCTTTTTAGGATTTTCTACAAAATCAATATCTATCCTATTTTCTTTTCCCCATTTATCCCAATTTGTGGGAGAGTCATAATCTAATGATGTTTTCCACGCCGGACTTCCGTCTTCAGTACATAAAGCGATGTCGGAATAATAACCACGATATGCCCCTATGCCGACTATTTTAGGAGTAATTCTTGCTGTTTCATCAGCCGTCTTTAACTTGTCTATAAAATCTCCAAAAGTAGCGTGGTATTTACTTCTTTCTGTTTTTCCTACTTCACTCATTGTATCAAATAATTTTTGCATATTCATACTCATTTGTATTTATATTAGTTAAAATTTAATACTGTTTAACTCTTCTGAAATTCGTTTGTCGTTTTCATCCAGTGGCACAAAAGGAGTCTTTTGATACCCTGTACCGCTACCTGATTGTGCTTTGGTTGGCTCTATATGCGTATTATCCATTGTGTCTGCATCTTTGGTATCATCTATCAAGAACATTCCATTAAGGGCGTATTTTCGAGCGTATGAGCTTGCCATTCCAGTAATCTGACTTTCATCCATTCCTTTTTTTAGTTGAGGTTCTCGGGCGTAAGCAGATACAAATGAAAGTAACTGATCGTTGTCAAAAAGTGTTGCGGTAGCTTTGACATAATATCTATCCCCTACTAAAACAATTTCGTCATTGATTGTGAGGGTGCATTCTAGCAATAGAGGCTTTACCGCTTCCAAAATATCTTCACAACTTCGATACTTATATCCTCCAAAACTATTCATCTGTCCTTTCGGCACTTTCAAAGCCTGTTGTATTCGATTGAGTTGTGAGACTACGCCCATTTCTTCTTCCATATTATTGTTCAATCAAATTATTACAAGAACCTCCCGACCACGATTGATTGTCTCCTTGAAAATGACTCATTTCGTTTTCTTCATTCATCCGTTCCACGTTTTCGATAGTTACCCATTGTCGACCTAACTTGGTCATATTCTCTATCGCATCTGTCAAAGCGTCTCCGCTGTTTCCGTGATGCATCAGATTTGCACTAAAGAGAAAGTCTAGGTTAATTTTGTTTGTCATAATTGTTCGTTTTAGTGGTTAATTATTCCGTTTATACCGACATATAAGATACCAATCCATAAGGATATTCCCACAGAGATTATAAAGATTGATTGAATTATTTTCATAGAGATATTTTTACTTCGCTAACTGTCCATTCTCTGCCTAACTCTTCAACTAGAGCAATGGCAGATTCTTTATCTGAATGGATTTGCAGCACATTTTCAAATTTTCCAACTACTGAAAAGTCGGGAATAAAAAACTCATGTTTCATCGTAATTGCCCACGCTGTTATTGTCTTTTTCATAGGGTTAAAGATATTTAAGATAGCTACCGTTCCAGTGAGAAACCCAAGGACTCCAACCTCGCGAGTCATACATCTGCTTAGCGATGGCAAGGTTGTGTTCAGGATTGAAGAGTTCGACGGGACAAGTTTTACCCAGTACGTTGATTTGCGCGATTCCACAATCAACACTCCACGCCTGCGCTTCATCTCCCTTATGGCACGACTGACTTTTTCCAAAGTATCTGCAATTCCAGTTCATTGATTGCGGGTTATGGTGGCTCTCCGCATAGAATACGGCTTGAGCCACCTTCGCCTCGTCTCCAAAAGCAGTATTGATAAGAGCCAAAATACGGTCTGTATCCTTGTCTTTGTCGGTCAATGCCGGCTTATCTTCAGGTACTCCGCCAGTATCTTCGCCCATACACTGCACTTCCTTCAATCCACACGGGTCGTAACTCGCTTCCGCTTCATTGACGACATTGTGAATAGTTATAGTGTGTGATTTTGTCAGTATCGAATACGTTGGAAACCATACACAGAAATTGATGAGCGTAAGAATGACTGCTTTTTCAAAGGTGCTTCTTGGTTTCTTAGCGATTCGACGCCACTTCAATGCTTCATCTTCTGCTTTTCGAGCTTTTTGGCTCATAAGTTTGTAATAAAACTTATTACGTGCGTTTTTCATATTATTGAGATAAGCGGGAAATGTGTCCCGTTCACTCACCCGATTTGCCACTAAACTTCGATTGTAAGAGGTTTTCAGTGACTCTTGGCACTCTTACCTATAGATACCGATATATCGTGTCCTACAGGCGTTGTTTTTGTCAGGAGAAGAGGAGTGGACTCAAGTTTATATTTGTTCCCTCTTCATTCACCTTTTTTAAGTATACTCTATCTTTACTAGGTTGTCAAGGTTTACTAGATTAACTAGGTTGTTACTCCATTGAGTCGAGTATTTTGTGGCATTCTCCGAGGAGATTGAGCGCATAATCAAGGTCTTCAATGGTTGCTGTTATCTCCGGGTCTGTTTCTTCGTTCATAATTTTATTTTATAAGGTCAAGCTTATCCTCCCATTTTTTTAAAGTTTCCCACGGCTTGTTTGTTCCTTGATAGAACACTTTATGATGATGATCGTCCAGCAAAGGATTCTCCTCTGTGCTGTTTATGTATCGATGCAAACCTGTAATCATAGCCTCCAGTTGTTCCTTACGTGTTATAGGGGTAAAGAGAGTGTTCTTGTAGGTTTGGTAGCGTTCGATTGGTTCTTGTTTTGTATTGAAGCTCATATTATTAGTCTCCTTTACAGTTTATTATTTGTTTTAGAGTATGTTCAACTTTTACTAAGTCTTTTGCCCATTCTATGGTTTTTTCAACATCTTTGTATGCTCCTGGTATTTCGTCAATGAGAACACTCGATTCTCGGTATTCAATCCCTTCCATTGATTTCTTGAGGTCTTCCAAATTGAAAGTTTTTGATGCTTTTTTTCGACTCATTTTTCGACCTGCGCCGTGCGGTGCAGAACAGAATGATTCTTCATTCCCAAGCCCTGAAACGATATAACTATTCGTTCCCATAGAACCAGGTATCATCGATTTCTTACCGATACTCGCTTCAATCGCTCCTTTTCTAGTTATCCAAGCATTACCTCCTAGGTGGTTTTCAATCTGTGTGAAGTTATGATGACAATTTATTCTTTCAACCTCAAACTCTGATTGATGTCCATTTTCTCCATAAACCGCGAAGCTAATATCTTTCAAAACCCTGTCCATCATCTCATCTCGGTTTAACAGTGCGAAGTGCTGTGACCAGTGCAAGTCAGTGAGGTAATCATCAAACATTTTACTCCCGATCGGAAAATACGCTAAGTCTTTATCGGGTAAAGTTACGAACATATTTTCACATAAATCTTGTGCCTTTTTGATATAAGCGTTACCAACTTTATTTCCAACACCACGACTTCCGCTGTGAAGCGTAACCCAAATAGTCTCTGTTTCGTCTACACATATTTCTATAAAGTGGTTTCCGCCACCAAGAGTTCCTAATTGTTCTTGCCAATTTCCTTTTACTTCTCCCGTGTGCGGTAAGGCTTCCAGTTCATCAATTCTTTTTTGAGCTGTTTCGGTTATTTTCTTATTGAACCTTCCCATACTCATAGGGACACTTTTTTCTATGCTTTCACGCAACTTTGCAAGGTCTCCAAGTTGTTCCTTTTTAAGATTCGTTTTCACAGCTATCATTCCGCATCCTATATCAACCCCGACCGCTGCAGGAATAATTGCCCCCTGAGTAGCAAGAACGGTACCTACAGTAGAACCTTTCCCGTAGTGTACATCAGGCATAACCGCAATGTGCCGGAAGATGAAAGGCATTGAAGCTGTATTTTTAATCTGATTCTGCGCCTCAACTTCTATTTCTTCCCAAGGAATAAATGTTTTAATCTTCTCCATATTTTTAATCTTACTTATTTAATTTCAATAAAAGTGTACTCATTCCGGGGTTGTAACTACACCCGTTTGCTATGAATAACACTTTTCTCCATTTTCACCGAGATAATACATCATATCTCCATCTTCTTCTTGTTTTGATGACATTGGGAGAGCCTCTTTGTTCTCAACTTCTCGCACTCTCTCTATTTTTTTAACCACTCCTCCCCATTCACTTTTTGACTCTTCAAGCATTTGTTTTGCCTCGATAAGCTTCATAGCCTCTCTTTTCGCGGATTGCAAGCAAGCTATTCTGTACTCCGCTTCTTTGAGTTCTGTTTGTTCTTGCGGGGAAAGAAGCATATAGTTTTCAGTTCTTGCTACCCGTAACATCTCAGCCGAACCTGTATGAAACCCTATGCGCGAGATTGATTTTCGGTTTATTCTCTGAACGCCCAGTGTAAATTCTTCTGCCCCTTTATCCCATAAGGCGAGGAAATTGGCGTATTGTCCCGGAGTGAGAAGTATCGTATCCCCATTGAAGAGGTGTATTGCGTATGGTGTCATAAACTCATATCGATTACGGCAACCTTTCTTTGATTGCCAGCGGATAAAATCTTACCTACATTCTTGTAAACCCACTGCATAGAGGATGAATTACCGCGGATATACTTGTCAGGACTATCTTTTGCCATCCTAAAAAGTGCTTGTACCCCTGTAACACATTCCTGCGCTGTTGGTTCTCTGTCGTGTTTCTTCTTGTAAATTTCAGGCATCTTGCTATCAAGGAAGAGCTTAGCCCACTGGCGACGCTTCCCCACGGGTTCATCGATTATGGGTATAACTGCTTCGATTGCCTTGATGACAATGGTGATATCTTTTCTGGGAAGTTTTTTAGGTTTGACGGTTTCCGTCTTCTCCGTAGGAGAATCAAATCTTATTATATCTTTCTTATTTAATAACTCTTTCTTCTTCTGTGCACCTGTGGGTGACACGTAGGTGTCATTGGTGGGTGACACCGTGTCATCTGTGAGTGACACCCTATCACCTGTGGGTGACACCTTCGCGAATATTACCAGTGGTATGATTTCTTTTCGTATTCTCCGACCATTATCTGAAAAAATCCTTTGTATATAGCCTTTTTCTTCTAATCTTGTAAGTGAGTTTCTAACTGTTCCAGAAGTTGTCTTTGCTAAAATTGCCAGTGTAGTGTTTGAAGTCGTACACCTCTGCATTTTTAGCTTCGAAAACCAGTAAATTATTCCATATAATCTCTCGTCAACAAGTCCAATATCCTTATCATCAAGCAAAATATATGGTATAATAAGGAAGTCAGGGAGTATTATTTGAGCCATATCATTTCTGTGTTTCTTTGCGGATTATTTTTAAAATGAGCAGTTTTAAAGCATCATTTGTTCCGTATACCTCTGCCTCCATAATGTTTTTGACTTCCTCATCCACTGCTTCTTCCCACCAAAACTTTTCTATTTCGTCCATATTTGTTATATTTACCAATTAAAAAAACCCTTGAGCACCAACCCAGCTTTTACACTGGGGCGGTATTCAAGAGTTTCGTATACATTAAATTCCGCTCTTGATGCTCCTAACTTTAAAAGCTGTTAGCGCTTATGTTCCCAGTATAGCACACTGCTCTACGCCTTGTCAAGCATTTGCAAAGAAGAGGGGAATATGCTATACTGTAAGAGTAATAACTTGACACTGAAGATGAGTCCATTCTGTCAAGTGTGGGCTCTTTTTTGGGAAAATATATGAAAGAGATACCTTTAACAAAAGGAAAAGTAGCCTTAGTGGATGATGATGATTTTGACGAATTATCGAAGTTTAAGTGGTTTTTTAGCAAGGGATATGCTCTAAAATCAGAAGATAGGTATAGCACAGAAATAATTATGCATAGGCGTATTATGAATGCACCCGATGGAATGGATACAGACCATATCAACCATAACGGACTGGATAATCGAAGAGAAAATTTGAGAGTTTGTACTCGTTCTGAAAATTTGATGAACAGAGGAAAACTAAAGAATAATACATCAGGATATAAGGGTGTTAGTTGGAATAAAAATAGTAAAAAATGGCAGACTCATATAAGGGTTAATGGAAAAAAAATTTATCTAGGTAATTTTAAAGACAAAGAAGAAGCATATAAAGCTTATTGCGATGCAAGTATAAAATATCACGGAGACTTTTCAAAGGTATGAGAAAGAAACACATTTTTATTCAAGACACCGGTATTTTTGTGGATGAATTTGTTGTTGCTGTCGGATGTACTGAAAAAGATATACGACAATTCGCCAAAAAAGAGAAGTTGAAAAAGGAGTTGTTTTTAGATGTAGTGTTTGAGGATGATTTTAAAGAAATAGTATCGTCTGACTCTGCTTATACCATTTACAATAAAGAGTTTAATAATGTCGTACTTGTAAATCTATCTAAAAATGATGACTCTTGGGACTTTCTCACATCTCTTTTGCATGAAGTTGTCCACGTTGTCCAAAGAATCGAGATAAGAAAAGGACTCCAAAAGGAAGATGAAGCAAGAGCATATCTTACCGAATATCTCTTCACAAATATCAGACGTAAAATTTACGCAGGTAAACATTCAATAAAATAACACAAGGTACTTATAAGCAAAAAATATGAAATATAGAAAGAAGCCAGTGGTGATTGATGCTATCCAATGGACGGGGAAAAACTTTCAGGAAATAGAAAAACTTTTAGAACTTGGTGATGGTAAGCGTTCAATAAGTTATGGAAATCAAGTTGACTATCTTGAGATTCACACATTAGAGGGAACTATGAAAGCAAATAAAGGTGATTTTGTCATTAAAGGCGTTTCTGGTGAACTCTACCCGTGCAAACCTGATATTTTTGAAAAAACTTACGAAAAGTTTTCTCTTGACAATAAGGTAAAATAAATGTAGAGTGTGGATACTATGAAAGATGAAAATCCCCCTGCTATCAGGGAAAATACAGGAAATAGGAATCCTGATGGAACTTTTCCTAAAGGTGTAAGCGGAAATCCTTCTGGACGCCCTCGTGGAACTATGAAGGATTATTTGCGTCGGAAATTTATGGAGATGACGGACGAAGCTAAAGAAGAATTTTTGAAAGGTGTTTCTCCTGAAATGCAGATAAAACTAGCTGAAGGAATGCCAAAACAGGACGTTGAACAGAGTGGAGAAGTTGGATTAGTTATTAAACAAGTGAAGTATGGAGATAACGATACCTTATAAATTTTTTCCACGCCCATACCAGCTTAATCTTCTCAAAGCACTCGATTCAGGAATGAAGCGTGCTGTGTGGTGTGCTCATCGCCGTTCTGGGAAAGATAAAGTGTGTTGGAATTATCTTATCAAGCGTGCTATCGGTGAAGTCGGTACTTATTTTTATTTCCTCCCGACATTCAGTCAGGCGAAACGTGTTGTTTGGGACAATATCGACAATGATGAGTTCCACATGCTCAGTCATATCCCACCTGAAATCACCAAACAAAAGAACAAAAGCGAATTGAGCATAGAGCTTATCAACGGATCGGTCATCCAGCTCATCGCCGCCGATACATTCGAGAAATCAAACGTCGGAACGAACCCGAAAGGTGTGGTGTTCTCCGAGTATTCCATCTCTAATCCGAACGTATGGAACTTTGTGAGACCAATTCTTTTGGTGAACGGAGGGTGGGCGATATTCAATTTCACTCCCCGAGGAATGAACCACGCTTTTAAACTGCTACAAATAGCCAAAGAGAATCCGAAAGAGTGGTTTTATGAAGTGCTGACAATCGAGGATACCGGAGTGATAACCAAAGAAGAATACGAAGGAGAGATACGACAAGGAATGCCTCAGGATTTGGCGGAACAGGAATTCTATTGCAAATTCATCGAAGGAGCTTCAAGTGTTTTCAGAAAAGTTGATGAGGCTGTAAGGGCGAGTGAGTCGGACATCGGACTGAAACCGTTTCGAAGGTATCAACTCGGAATCGATCTCGCCAAGCATCAGGATTATACGGTCATTACCGTCACTGATCTGCATACGTTCGATATCGTCAAACAGATATCTTTCAACAAAATCGACTGGAACGAGCAAAAAGAAATCATCGTTAAAGAGGTGAAGTATTGGAATAAAGGCAAAACGTGGATGGACTCGACCGGTATCGGTGACCCGATTATTGATGACCTCAAACGCCAAGGACTGATCATAGAACCGTTTCATTTCACCGAGACGAGTCGAGAACAACTGCTGAATAACTTGAAGATTTTACTGGAACAGAATAGAATAAAGATACCAAACGATCAAGAGCTTATCGATCAGCTCAAATCAATGCAGTATGAACTGAACGGACAGAAAGTCAAGATGAAGGTACCGGAAGGACTGCACGATGATAGAATCATGTCGTTGGCATTGTCAGTGTGGGGATTATATGAGAAACTACCGATAAGAGATGTCCGAGAGCTTGACAGACAACGAAGAAAAAATCCTCAAACAACGGGCATAAAATTAAGAATGACTTCATATTGATATGCGAAGTAAGACAAAAACAATAGATGCGTGGACAATCTATCTGTGGCGTAATAACGACGTCGCCGAAGGATGTGCCGCAGTCGTAACCAAAGATGGCATCAAGGAAATGTACCAAAACGGATGGGTTATTGAACCGACTCCTGAAATGAAAAACAATGAAGAGCGACACATGGTATGGCGTGCCAAAGTGAAAGTCAAAAACCTTCTCAATAACACGCTGAACGTGCTAAACTGGTACGGTAAGAAAGTTCTGAACGCCAATGGAGAAATAGATACCGAAAAATTGAGGAACATTGAAGCTCAAACAGCTCTTCAGGCCGCTAAGAATAATGTCGGTATGGAAGATTTATATGCTATTAGAAAGTTTCCAAAAAAAGAAATAAGCATTGAGGAAGCCGTTGAATACGGACTAACTAAAAGAAGATAATGTATGTATAAGATTTCCGATAAAGACGAGCAAATGGTCAAGAGGATTTATGATGAATTCTCCGACATGCGCACGCTTCGAAAAAAACTGTGGAAATACTTCAATGATCGCACCCTTGAAGATTTTGTGGACGATTCGCAACTGCGACTGAACGGGTATGTCCCGACGAAAGAGTCGCAAGGAAAAGAGCAGTGGCAATCGAATGTGTTTCACCCGGTTACACGAAACAAATTCAAAGCTATCCTCGCTGCGGTCGCTCTCGATGTGCCTCAGACACGAATCACCGCTCAAAACGAAAAGAGCCAGCGTGATTACTGGCGTGCCCAAACCATCAAGGAACTCGTGAAGTTCTCGTATGATCAGGACAACAAAGAAGAGCAGGTGTTTTTTGAAGCGTGGGAAGCCTGTGAAAAGGGAACCGTCATCGTGTATGACGGCTACTTACGAGCGAAAGCAAAACGAAAAGTCGTCAAGAGCTTTGATACCATTACAGGAGAAATTGAGACCGAAGAAGAGGAAATCGAAACCGACAGCCAATGTTTCAACCAAATCGTACCGCTGATGAATCTCTACATAGCGGATTTTCACGTGTTTAATATACAGAAACAACCCTCACTGATATGGATTGACCGTATGACGAAAGGCGTGTTTGAAAAAGAATACGGCAAGTATAAAAACGCTCAATATGTTCCCGAATCTGTTCCTAAAACACCGAAAAACGAAGACGACACGTTCTTTACGCATATGTGGCAAGAGAGATGGGACGGCGAAGAGCCTATCGAAGTTTTGAAATACTACAACAAACTCAATGATGAGTTCATCATTCTAGCGAACGGTGTTTTGCTCTTGAACGCCCCGTTGCTTTTGGGAAAGAAAAAGAAATGGTACCCATTCGCCAAGACAGTGTGCGAACCATTCTCAACCGAGTTCTTTTACGGGAATTCCATTCCGAACCTTCTTATGGGAGAGCAGGATGTGATCAATTCCTTGTACAATATGGCTCTCGACAAGACATATAAGTCAATGGCACCGCAACTTCTTATCGGCAATGCCAATAAGGATGATTTTGATCTCGAAGATCAGAACACAACGATCGACACCAAGATATATGTCCAAGATATCAGTCAAGTTCGAGAGATGCCTATCACAGGTGTCAATCAAAGCGATGTGAAGATGATTGAAATCATATCGCGAGGGCTTGATCTCACATCGGTTGACTCCAACCAGCAAGGCGTAGCAGGAAGGGGCGTCACGGCACGTGAAGTGGTGATTGCCAACGAGAATGCGAAAAAACTCAAGGGAATTTTGTATATGTTCCTGACTTCTTTGTGGTTGCAGAAGATAAAACTGCGCATTATGAACATTCTGGTATACTACACCAAACCAAGTGTTCAAAAAATACTCGATAAAGAAGGAAAAGCAAGCAATATCCTTGATGAATATCGTTCATTTACAGTTGATAATGCGGAATTACCGGATCCAAACGGTGAAATGACAAAAGGAACACTTGGCATTCAGATATATCCTGATCAGAAATCGCTTCCGAAGCAATCGGAACTCGATATCCAAGAGATGAAACACACGAAACAAGCCAAAGAAAACTATCAAGTGATAGCTATGACAGCGGATTACCTCGATGATTGGCAGTATGATGTCAAAGTCATATCCGAGTCGGTATTTCAAACAGAATCAAGCCTCTCACAATCGAAAATGGAGGATAAATTGCGTATCCTTGGAGCGTACTTCCCGCAAGTCATCGCTCAAAACGGAGAGAAGCTCGCTAAAGATACCATTACGGCATTTGATGACGATCCCGACGAGTATGAGTTAGCGCCACCACCACCAGCCCCAATTCCGGGAATGCCAGGACAGGCTCCAGTTCCAGGAGCAGATATGGCAACAGCCGGACAGGCAGGAATGCCACCATTACCAGCATAGTTTATGAAAAGATTTAAACTGCTACTTATTAAGTTCCTTGGAAACGACATTTATCAGCCGGAAAGTTTAGATGAGGAAACAATGAACAAATGGCTGATGATGTCGTACCGGGATAACGGGTTCAAGAATTACTACACGATGCGTAAAAAGTATCTCGTGAGCAAAATGGCACTCGGTGTCGAGGGAAAAGAAATGTGGGAGACGCTCGGACGATTGAATGAGCTGAAAGCATTGACCGTCAACATCACGACAGCTTACAAGACTCTTGACAAAAAGAAGAAGAAACTTGCAAGTGAAAAGAAATAACCGTATACTATAGTTGACAATTTATAAACCATCACAAAGCCATTAAGAGGCCAAGGTCTTCCTCTGAATGATTTACGTGATGGTTTATCATTCGAGGTTGACCCTGTTCTCTTAATTGAGACAGGGTTTTTACCATTATGCACGACGTTCGATCTCGTGTTGAAACAAACGAATTAAAAGTATGGAAGATTCCCAAAAAGACTTAAATACGGTAACTGTTACCGATGACGATGGTCAGTCAGAAACAACGGAAAATACTACGGAATCGAAAGATACCGAAGTAGCCGAACTTCAAGAACGTCTGAAAAAGACGGAAGAAGAGCGAGACAACTACAAGACAGGTTTGCTCAAGTTGAAAAAAACCGATAGAACTCTCGAAGCGAAGAAAGATACCACTGTTCGTTCATTGGATCAGCAAGATGAAGACGCTGATTGGGATGATGATTCCAAGAAATTCCAAAAACAGACTCTTTCCAAAGCTGAGAAGGTAGCCCAAAAGGCAGCCGAGAGTGTATATCAGAAAGCCAACGAAAAACAGGCTATCAACAGTTTTCTCGAACAATATCCGGATTTTCAGTCTGATGAAGAATGGCAAGAGATTCTGTCGAACTATAACCCGAAAAATGGAAAGGATAGCGTTTCCAATATCATGAAAGACCTTGAACGCGCGCGAATAAATGTCTTGTATGAAAAAGGAGACCTTGAGAAACTTTCCGTTGAAGCGGAGAATCGCGGTAAACAAAGAGGCTATGCCGAAGGTATGCACGCGGATCTTATGACTTCAGGAGGAACTCGACAGAAATCTTCTAACAAGGACGGCAAGGAAATATCCGACGGAGCTCGCGCATTGGCGACAAAGTTTCGGATAGATCCAAAGAAATTGGCTCAGGAAGATGATTCCAACAGAGCTACTATAAGTTTTTAATTAAAATGCAATGGCAGTAAAACACTTGAGGGGGAAATTCGCTATCGAATGGTACCCAAAAACAGCAAGCACCGCCTACACGCTGAACGACATGGTTGAGATTCTCACCACGGCAGCGGGAGTCGGTACACTTGCAAAAGTTACGAGTTCTTCCACGAAGATTCTCGGACTGATTCAGAAGACTATCGCATCAACTGACAGCGATTACGCATCCGCTTCATTGGTTCCAGTGCTCGTTCCTGAAGTAAACACCGAGTTCGAGTTTGATGTTTCAACCGGAACGGCTGCTACAACCGATATCGGAGAAATGATTGACGCTGACGATGAAAACTCTGTCGATGTCAACGCTTACACCGTCGGTGTAGTCGAAGTCACCGGCATCGTATCGACGACAAAGATCATCGGTAAGATCGCCAAGAAGAGCGGAGTCGCAGTAGGAGTCACAGCATAAATTAACCAGTAATTCAAAAGCAATGATTTTAACAACTCAATTTAACGACGTGGTAAACTAATTCTCTGCCTCGTCGGTAAACGAATCTTTCCTGATTAATGGCGGAACTCCTGCAGAGGACAACGCTCAGCAAGCAACGAAAGTGTGCAGCTGCAACGACTGAGTGGAAAGAAATGAAGATTCTGCTCTTTGACAATTATATAGTGTAGTGGTAAAATGGTTTTATGACAATGTTAAATAAAAAACATAGTGATGAAACTAAGCAAAAAATCCAAGCGAAACTTCTTGGGAGGTGTTGGAAGCCTGTTAGATTGTGCTTAATTTGTGGAGAAGATGGAGTAAGACCTGGTAGAAAATATTGTTCCGAGGAATGCTATGGCATATCTCGTAAAGGAATAATAACCTGGATGAAGGGAAAAACTCATACAGATAAGTCTAGAAGTAAAATTAGCAAATCTCATAAAGGAAAGACTCCTCATAATTACGGAAAACCTAACTATAAAGGACGAGGAGAAAACTGTCATCTTTGGAAAGGTGGACTAACAAAAGAAGGCGTAAGGATACGGACAAGTATTGAGTATAAAAATTGGAGGCGATTAGTCTTCAGTAGAGATAATTTTACCTGTCAAGATTGTGGAAAGCGAGGTGGAGAGAAACATGCTCATCACATCAAAGATTTTGCTACCAATCCGGAATTGAGATTCGATGTATCAAACGGAATTACACTATGCCCTGAATGTCACAAAAAAACGGATAATTATCCAAAGAATCTTCATTAAGCAACAGTCTGAGCAACGACTATAACAAAATGAAATCGTTGAGAGAAACCTGAAGCGGTTTTTCCCCTATATTTTAGGAGTAACAAAGTGAAAGAATGCCAAAGTGCAGTGGAGGGAAGGCTTTATGGCTGTTCCTAAAGCGGCTCGGCAGATGTACGACGTGACTTCTACGGATGTTATGACGTCAGAACACTCCATCATCGACGGTTACGGCTTTGCAAAGCGAAAGCAACAGGGTCAAAACTACACCTACGGTTCTATCAAACAAGGATATACCTTGAACCTTTCTCAGACTCGTATCGGTCTTATGGACGCGATTACGTGGGAAATGCGAAAGTTTGACAAGTATCGAGAAATCGACAAGAAAATGCGAGCACTCGGTGAAACGACTGCAAAGCGTATCGAACTCGATCTCACCCACCTGTTCACATTCGGTATGAGCGCAGCCTCGTACACGAACATGGACACCGAAACGATAGCTACAACCAGTGCTGACGGTCAGAATATCTTTGACACCGACCACACGATTACCGGTGGTTCAGATACATATTCCAACCTCATCACCACAGCGTTTAGCCGTGCAGGTCTTGAAGAGGCTGAAAACAAGTTCAATACTTTCGTTGACAACAACGGAAATATCGTCTTGGTTGAGCCTGACACCATCATCACAGGACGCAACGTGACCATTCAGAACTCCGTCAAGGAATTCCTCAAGTCTACGCTCGTTCCTGATGAAGCCAACAACGCGACTAACGTCTACTCTGGAAAATACAAGCACTTGGTGCTTCCTTTCCTTGGAACAACCGCTGCTGGTGCTCCTACGACTTCGTACGACAACTACTGGATGCTTGCAGACTTGAAGCATAAAGACGCGTTGTGCGAGATTTCCGAAGAGCCTACATTTACCGCGCCTACTATGGGTGGTAACGGTGAAGACTTCGAAACGGACGACTGGAAGTTCAAGAGCTCCGCATGTTACGACTACGGTGTGCTCGACTTCAAATGGATCGTTGGTTCGACTGGTGCAACTTCTTAATTGACCTAATCGGGGCGGGATTGACGCCGTAAGGTAGGAATCCCGAAAGGGACTATATACCCGCCCCTCACAACACTATGTCAAGCGTATCCGAACTCAAGAGTTTCATGGTGAAGCAGTCTATTTTAACGGAATCGAAAACATTGACGGATTCAGACTCCGGTCGAACATTCTTTTTGAATGTCGCTGGAGGATTGACCGTTACGCTTCCGAGTCCTCGTGCCGGAGTACGATTCGAATTCATCGTTAAAACAGCTCCAACGACAGCCTACATCATCACTTCAGCCACCAATATAATCGTAGGAGGGATTTACACATCCGATATCAATGCGGAGGCGGATTCTGACTTCGAGACAAGCGGTGTTGACGTAATCACCTTCACAGCCAATCGGGCGAAAGTCGGTGATCGTGTCGAGATTGAATCTGATGGTACCAACTGGTTTGTCAGGGGATTCTGCGGAATAAATGAAGCAATAACACTAAGTTAATAACTGAGCCAAGTTTGACGCAAGGGTGATTCCTTGTAGGAAAGCAATCATATATACTGGCTCTTAAAAATCATTATGGGTAGAGCAACACAATTCAAGAACTTCATGGTAAAGCCAAGGACGCTCACCGCCGTTACCTCGCTTTCAGAAGCTGATTGCGGAAAGACTATTTTCCTCAATTCAACAACTGAATTTGAAGTAACGCTTCCAAAAGTCAAAGCCGGTCTTAACTTCAATTTCGTCGTGAAAGCGGCTCCGTCGGGAGCAAGCTACACGATCGTTACGAACGAGGGAACTCCTTTGATGTTTGGTCAGGTGTTCACCACGGATGTCAACGCCGAGAATGACAGCGATCTCAATATTACCGCCGCTCAAAAATTCACGTTCGTGGATGGTGTGGCTGTTGTAGGAGATAGCGCGAAGTTTGTCAGTGATGGTACTTATTGGTATGTACAAGGGTTTTGTTCCGTCTATAACGGAGAAACAATCACTCTTTCACAATCAGTTTCACCTTCAGTGTCTCCTTCGGTCAGCCCGTCGGCATCTCCTTCGGTTTCTGTCTCGATCTCGCCTTCGGTGTCTGTATCGATTTCACCGTCGATATCTCCATCGGTCTCGAAATCTATCAGTCCGTCGGTATCGACTTCACTCAGTCCGAGTGTCAGTCCTTCGGTGTCTGTATCGAAGAGTCCTTCGGTATCACCTTCGATTTCACCATCTGTTTCTTAGTTTATACGGTGGGCTTCTACAGAGCCTACCTATAAGCCAATAAGCATAACAATATGGGATCACCAAACTGGTCAAAGATACCATTCGATAAGATGCCTCAATGGAAAAAAGAGGAAATTCTAGCGAAATCAAGAAAAGATATACAGGTTTTAGAGAACGATTTAAAAACTAATTTGACCTGCGATGTGTGTCAAAGAGAAGCTAAGAGTTTAGCCGGACTTGTTGCGCATAAGCGATCACATAAATAATATTATGACTAAATTTTATCCATCACAAAAAGAAATTCTTCTAAACGAAGACGGTTCAGTAAGGTTTAACGGTGGTGTTGCAGACGGTGAGGCTGTTGAAGCCGATCCTATCCTTGTTGGTGGAGAATACAATGCAGAAGCACCAACTTACCAGAATGGTTCACAAACAACTCTTCAGCAAGACAGAAGAGGAAATCTTAAAACAGTCGGTAGCTCTGTATATAATGCAACCGCTCCTACGTTAGCCAATGGCGAGGTAGCTACTCAGCAATTAGATGTCAACGGAAATCTTAAGGCAACTCTCGCAACAGCAATCGCAGGTGAAGACCTCACGAATGACGTGTTGAAGGTGGAACAGAGATATAGTTATGCATACTGTGTAGCTGATACACTGGTAAAAACAGGGGCTGGGTTCTTGCATACTCTGACATTCAGTCCCACTGATGCCGCCGCTACGGCAGGGACGATATTTGTCTACGATAAGACAACCGAAGCGACTCCGACTATATTCTCGTACACTATTCCAGCAGCTGCTCTGGTTCCCGTAACTGTAACCCTCGATGTAAGTTTCACTACCGGTCTTTATATTGGCTTCACAACGACAGCAGACGTTGCTGTTACTGTGAGCTACAGATAAATTATGTCAAGAAATATAATAATAGCAGAAAATTGTTTGATGCTTGATGGATCCGGTGACTATGTGGTCACTCCGATTACCCCTGGAGTTGGACCTCTTTCTGTCGCTGTTTGGGTAAAGAGATATGCCACAGGTGGGGTAAATAATGACAGAATATTTGATTGTTTTGATGGCGCTCCAACAAATGGGTTCGCCTTGAGACAGCCGAACGGTGGAAAAGGTTTTAATTTTGATGTGTATAACAACGGTGCATTGCAAGCAACTCCAGCAACAGGCGATTTGGAATTGAATCGCTGGTATCACATCGTTTGTACTTTCGCTACTAATTCAGTAAAGATATATGTTAATGGAGTGCAAGTTGGTGCAACAGATACATCGTGTACTTTGACACAAACGACAAGTGTTTTGCGAATTGGTACCCGATTAGGAGAAGCTGCCTCTTATTTCTTTGGGATGCTTAAAGACTTCCTGTATTACGACAGAGTTCTTACCCTGACAGAAATAGAAAATCTCTATTACAGTAGAACTATTCCAACTACACCAGTCATTTACTACAAGTTCAATAACGACGCATTGGATTCCTCTGGTAATGGTAACAATGGAACACTCACCGGAGCAACATACGGTGTATTTAATTCACCTAGATTATCAGTGTAATGTCCAGAAGTAATAAAGCACTAAATTTCGCAAGTGACGCTGCCAATAGGGTTGTTATTACAGATGCATCAATTCTTCGACCAGATGCGACAAATATCTTCTCGTGGTGTAATTGGTTCTATTTGTTCAGTACAAACAATAATTTACTACCAAGGTTTGTAGAAAAAGGTGCTCATTACACCTGTATTATGGGTGACCAAACAGTGGGGACAGTCCATAACAGAGTAGCTCTGGAAGTTCAAGCGACTGGAACAGTTGTAGAATACTGGGGGTCCACGAAGATTCAGCCGAACAGATGGTATCACATTGCCACCACATTCAATGATGGTGAGTGCCAGCACTACCTGAACGGAGTTAAAGAATCTATGGTAGTCATAAATAACGCTCTTCCGTACCAGTCTCCACTAGAAACCTCCGCTGGTTCTGATTTGAAGATAGGAAACAGCTCCGCTAACACGAGAAATCCAAATGGGTATATATGCAATGTCACTCAACACAACGTAGCACTGACACAAGAAGAAGTCATAACAATAATGAATGGGGGCAATGTTTCAAGAGGATTAGTTGGAAAATGGAACGTAGACGAGGGTACTGGTGCAACTGTTGCTGACTCAAGTGGAAATGGTAACAATGGCACGATAACTGGTGCTGTGTGGGAAACATTTGTAAATACGAGAAACTCTGTATAATAAAAAACTCCTCATCTGGCTAGGAATACTATAATAAATGCCATAAGAAGCAATAATATGAACCGAGGATGGAAAGAATAATTTGTTTTACGGCGATTTGTGGAGATAAAGACAAGGCGCGGACTGATATTCGCGTCTTTTCTGAATACGACAAGTTTAAAAGTTCAGTCTATAACGCGAAAATAGCGAAGATACTGGCACATAAGTTCCTTGATTGTGATATATCCGTGTGGATGGACGGAAACATCTCCTTAAACGTTCCTGTCGAGCAAGTCGTAAAGGAGTGGCTCGGAGACGCGGATATAGCCTTTTTCAGACACTATAAGAGCAAGGATTTGGATTGGGAGAACCGTTGGATAAAGTATAAGTTTGGAAGACACTCGGAAGTAGCAAAAGAAGCAGAGAAACAGTACGAAAGGTACAAGCCTCTAAACATCAGAAAAGAAGAGCTAGGAATGGGAGGATTTATCATAAGGAGGCATACTCCGTTAGTTGAAGCCTTTAATAACGAATGGTGGTCAGAAATTTGCGCTTTTGGAGAGCGTGACCAGATGAGTTTACCAGTAGTTTTGAGAAAGTTCCCAGAATTGAAGGTGAACAGAATAAACCTTGACATAAAGCAGAACGAGTTTCTCACTTATAGTCCGCACAACTACGATGTTGCAATTTCTCAGTAAGTATGCTAAGATAAATATATAATTAACTTGTCACTGGAAACGGGCACCTTTCTGACAAGTTGGGTGCCCCTTTTTGGGAAAACTAATATGTCTAAGCATTCTTATTTTCAGAAGAAAAAATGTATAGTGTGCAATAAGCTAATTACAAATGAAGCAACTAACTGCAAGAAACACAGACCAGTAACCTGGGCTAGTAAGGTTAAAGAGTCTCTAGCAAGAGAAGATGTAAAAGATAAAATGCGAGTTGCGAAAAAAGGAAAAACTTATGACAAAGCTAACAGTTGGAAAGGTGATAAGTGTGGTTACGCTGCAAAGCATGTTTCAGTTAAGTCACAAGTAGGAAATCCTAAGAAATGTAAGCACTGTGGAAAGGTTGGAGAGAAAGCCAACGGAAGGTGGAACGTGCACTGGGCTAATGTAAGTGGAGAGTACAAGAGAGAAGCAGAAGATTACATAGGTTTGTGCAGAAAGTGTCACTATTGGTTTGATAGAAGTAGAAAACCGTATACTCCAAAATGGAGAGTGATGATTGAGTTCAATGGGGAGAGAAAAAGCTTAACTGAGTGGGCTAACTACATTGGAATCAGTAAAAGTACGCTAAGCGCAAGAATTAATCGGTATGGGATTCCATTGGAAAGGGCGCTAAGTAGCAAGAAACAGCATGACTGTTAATACTATGAATATAATCAAGCAGTAAATAAATTTAAAACATATGAAAACTCTCGCGTGGATAATGTTAATAGGATTGCTTCTGTGGTTGGTAACGATATTTCCAATACTCTTGCTTATTGGTGCTATTTGGATGTTAATCGCTTATCTTTCATCGGAATACTAGTATGGTAAAGCTGTACCGGGATGATGACCCGAACGTGTATACCGATGCTTTTGAGTTCAAGAAACTTCATCAGCATTTTATCGACCGCAAAGAAGTCCACACGGTAGCGGTGATTATGAAGGACTTGTGGGAGAATCACGCGCTTTTTTACTACCTAGCTACTGCTCCCTATCTTGAAATAGGCTTGCATGGTTGGGAACATAAGGATTACAGCCTTCTATCGTATGAAGAGTGCTATGAAGACCTTAAGAAAGCAAAGGAATACTGGCAAACAAATTCTATCCGAATGGTAGGATATACCAAGCCAATAGCCACTTTCTTCGCACCATGGAATCATGAAGGAGAGAACATAAAGAAGGCTTGCAATGATCTATCCCTTGATTTTTGTAACGTAAAAAAAGGAGAATGGAACGGGAAAGATGTTCGGTCGTTTCACCATTGGTATTTGGAGCTTAATCCGCAGGATATTCCTAAATTGTTCAAATAATATGAAAATATTCCTGTTTATTTTAATGATGGTATCTGTATGTATAACAAGTGGTTTAATTGGTGCTCAATTATACAAAATGTATGAAAATCCTTCTTGTACACAACAATAAAATGCGTTGGGCGGATACCTTCCGCGCCGAGGAGTTCAAGAAACACTGGACTACTGACGAAGTCGATATCGTCAACCGATGGAATCTTCCTGATGGATCAAAATACGATGTCATTCACTTTCTGTACAGCGGTGGAATCACGAAATCAAAGGACTATATCCTGAAAAACAAGGAGAAGGTGTTCACGTCTTTGGCGTCTCAAAGGACATTTGATTTTATGTTTGACACGAAAGAAGACTTGATCGAGGTGTACTCGCAAACACGGTGCTGTGTGGCTCAAAACAGACAACTGCTAGAGAGTTACAAGAAAATTGTCGGAAAGGACAATGTTGTGTACATACCAAACGGCGTTGATGAGAATCTGTTTAAGCCTGAGTTCGTTGCCGGATTCGTCGGAGCGAAGGACAGTTGGGAGCATAAAGGGTACCATATAGCGAAACAAGCCTGTGATGATTTGGGAATACGATTTGAAGTCGCCAAAGAGCACGATTATGACCACGAAACTATGCCTGAGTTTTACAAGAAAATAGATGTTTTGCTGATACCGAGTTTAAGCGAAGGATGCCACAACCCAACGCTTGAGGCTTTGGCTATGAATATACCGGTCATTTCTACGGATGTCGGTATCGCGGACGAATTGGATGGTGTTTTTTTAGTGGAACGAAACATTCCTATGATAAAAGAAGGTTTACGATTCTTTAAAGATAGGTCGCAAATACTCGGGAATGAACAGGTACTTGAAGAATATACCTGGAAAAATATATCCGATCAATATAGAAAGCTTTATGTGTAGTTTTTTGGCGTACAAGCACAAAGGGAACAACGAACTTATCCAAAAAAGGGGTCCGGATTTTACCAACACCATTACGGTAAACGGTCTCAATTTTACGCATAATCTTTTAGCGGTAACGGGTGTGCCAACAGCACAACCGTTTGTAGACAAAGAGATAGTAGTTGTTTACTCAGGAGAGATATACAATCATCCATTTGCAAAAAGCGATGGAGAGAATATCATACCTCTGTATAAGAAGCACGGACTCCTGTTCGCGAATGAACTTGATGGTGAGTTCGCTATCGCTCTATACGACTTCAAAACGAATATAGCGCTCTTCGTTACGGATAGGTTCGGAACCAAACCGTTGTGGCGAAGCGGAATCGAGTGCGCCAGCTATCGAAGCGGAGTCGGAGGCAGAGAGATTGAACCGAACACCGTTGAATGTGTGCAAATTTCGACGGAGAAGGAGCTTTTCAGACAAAACTACCACCAATGGGACTGGAACCAGTATAAAGACTCCTACGACGATTTTTTGAGTGCTTTTGAACGTTCCATACAGAAGCGAGCAACCCGACGCTGTTTTCTAGGATTATCGTCCGGATATGACTCGGGTGCCATCTGTCATGAACTCGTCAAACAAGGAGCAAACTTCAAGGCTTTCTCCATATTGAACAATGAGAACATCAATGTTATTCTTCAAAGAGGAAAGACTGCTTATGAGTTCGATAAGATAACCGTGTCAAAGGATGAAGACTTGCTCAAAGACGTGGAAGATATAGAGTACATACGAGCTGGAGAGAAGTCGGTCAAAGAAGACAAAGCGTCCTACGGTTTGGCATCTATATGCAAGCAGGCGAAAAGAGAGGGAAGGAAAGTATATCTGAGCGGACAGGGCGCGGACGAGATTATAGGAGATTATAAGCTCTATCCGAAACAAAGTGCTTTCAAAGGGATATTCCCTAAAGAATTGAAAGAGTGGGAAAGCTTTTCCGGAGGACTGCAAAGAGATTACATCCACAAAGAAGAACATGTCGCCGGTGCATACGGCATAGAGACACGGTATCCGTTCCTTGATACCGACGTCGTCCAAGAGTTTCTCTGGCTCAAACAGGAACTTAAGAACAGGAATTACAAAGCACCGATCTATGAGTATTTAATAAAAAATCATGTCCCATTTGATAAAGAAGTTAAAAGAGGATTCCGACCTTTCGCATAAGGTGATCATATTTGGCGGTGAAGGATTCGTCGGGAAACACATGAGAAAGTCCATAGACGGGTATGTTTATGATTTGGTAAACGGAGACGATATCCGTGATCGGTTCAAGCTCGACCGTCTTTTCGAATCGGAAGGATTCGACACGGTCATAAACCTAGCCGCGCGCGCAGGAGTAAGAAGAGGTGAAGATTTCCCGGAAGAATACTTCTCTACGAACGTTATAGGACTCAACAATCTTATCGAGGTATCGGAGAAATACGGTGTCAAAAAGTTCGTTCATTTCTCAAGCTCTTCGGTGTTCGGCGTTCAAGGAGAAAACGGAACCAAAGAAGACGAAGAAAAGAAACCGAAATCTATCTATGGCATTACAAAACTTGCTGGAGAATTACTGCTTGAAAAGTCGAGACTCGATTATGTTATCGTGCGACCGTTCACGATCGTCGGAGAGAACGGGAGAAAGGAAATGGTCGTTTATAAGTGGCTCAATCAGATCAAGTCCGGAAAGAAAGCGTCTTTTTACGGAGACGGGACGACGTATCGAGGATACACGTATGTCGAAGACATCGTGGACGCCGTGAGACTGATACTTGCAAACAAATCAGTGAAACGCGAGACGTTCAACATCGGAGGAAATTCCATAGTGACACTCGAAGAATTATGGCATGTATTCAAGGAAATTTACCCTCATGCCGAAAGAGAGATGCTTCCTATGCCAGTTACCGATCAGGTAGGAAGTTTCGCAGATACATCCAAGTTAAAAGACATTATCGGATGGTTCCCTAGAACGGACGTCAAGCAAAAGATTAAGGAAATAATAACAGAAGAATTATGATAAAGCTATCAGTTGTGATTCCTTCATACAAGGATCCGTATCTCAACAAGACTATAATGGATCTCTTGGAAAACTCCGAACTCGGAGACGCTCTTGAGATTGTGGTTGTGTGTGATGGCTATTGGTGCACTCCTATCGACGATAAACGCGTTCGTTACGTTCATTTGGGACAGAATCGAGGCATGAGAGGAGCTATCAATGCCGGAGTCGCTGTCGCTCGCGGTGAGTTCTTCATGAGATTGGATGAGCACTGTAGTTTCGGTCAAGGGTTCGACAAAATTCTTACCGACGCATGCAAAGAGAACGAGGTCATGACTGCAGTACGATATTTCTTGAACCCTGAGACATGGACGGTGATGGACTTGGAGCCTGTCTATCATGAGAGATTGGATATCGTGAATGTGAGCGAAGGAGTTCGAAAGTTTCACGGAAAAACATGGAAGAAACGCGACGAGGAGCAGAAAGATGTGATGGTTTCAGAGACTCTCGCCATGCAAGGATCGATGTGGATCGCTCATCGTGAGTTTTTCCTGAAGACAGTCGGGGAGTTGCAAACAGAAGGCTATGGTCCATTGATTCAGGACTCGGTGGAAGTGTGCATGAAATACTGGAATGCTGGTGGAAGACTCATGCTTAATAAAAACACTTGGTTCGCACACAAGCACCGCTCATTCAAACGCACGCACAACAACGGAACCGCTGAGAATCCGGCAAAGTGTGAAGATGGATACACCTACGCTTTGCAACAGTGGGAAAAGTATTATACTGATGTAATTCGCCCTAAGTGGAACATATAATATGGAACTCAAAGACCTCATTACGATATTTTATTGTTCAAGCAATCGTGAGAAGCCTGAATTCGAACAGCGGATTATAGATAACATCCGAAAACATTGCGGTGACTTGCCTATCATTTCCGTGACGCAAAAGCCGATTGATTTCGGAACGAATATCTGTGTTGGTGATACTGTTGGAGTTTCAGGTTTCAACTTCTTCAAGCAATCCCTTATCGCTTTGCAGAATATCAAAACACCGTTTGCTTTGTCGTGTGAGGCAGACACGGTATATCCTCCGGATTACTTTACATTCGTACCTGAAAGACTGGATATGTGCTACAGGGACAAGAATCTCTTTGTAATGGGACAGCACAGGAATTACTTCTACAAAAAAGAAGAAGGAGCCACGCACGCGCAGATAGTCGGAACGGAATTCTACCGAAAAACTTTGGAAAAACTGTTCGAAGGAGAACCCGAATGGGATTACAATGAGGAGCAGAAGAATTTCCCGAAAGAAAAGTTCCATAAAAAAGGAGAGGACGTATTTAAAAAGGAAGAAATAGCATTTTACGAGACGGAAAACCCCGTTGTTCAGATAAAAACAAGTCAATCAATGCGACATCACACACATAGCTCAAGGGTTCCTATTTATTCTCTCCCTTTTTGGGGTTCAGGAATGGATTTCAGAAAGAAGTTTTACGAATTAAGCACAGGTGAAAAACACTAATATGAAACAACTCCTTATATTCCTTCACCCTTCGAAAGGTTTCAACGACGAAACGGAGAAACTGGCGAAGATACAGATCGACAACAGCTTCGAACTCGGATGGAAAGCCGAAGATACTATCGTCATTACCAATTTTCCATACGAGTACCGAGGTGTAAAGGCTCTCGAAGTCGGTGATGAGAACTTCAGCCGTATCATTCCTCAGTGTACGAAGATTGACACTGTCTGCACGCTTTTCGATCAAGGATTTTTCAAGGAAGGAGAACTATACTGGGCGCATGATTTCGACGCTGTGCAAAATGCTGTTATCACGGAAGAAGAACTCGAACTCGGTGAAAGAATGGGATTCACCGATTACGGACGACACGACAGGTGGAATGGCGGGTCATATTTTTTCAGAAGCACGGACGGAGACTTTTTCAGGAAGACAAAGAAACTCATGTATGACAGGAATATCAACGAGGAAGACGCCTGGATGGTGATGATGAAAGAAGAGCCTGAATATATGGAAAAGAACTTGAAGCGTCTCAACATTTCATATAACTTCGGTATCAAACAGATGGAATTGTGTTATAATAAATCTATCAAACCGGTCAAGGTACTCCACTTTCATCCTGACAGGGTGTATCGAGGATGGGGACGTGCTATGGAGATAGTGAAAGGAAAGAATGAAATCAATCAAGTGCTTATGCTCGAAAGACTGATACAAATTTTTAAGAAGCATGGTTATGAATAACGCTATCGAAGACTTAAATAACCTTCCCGTAAAAAGTCGCCGAAGAGTATGGCGCGCGTTTATGGAAAAGTATGATTGCCAAAAGATAGCCGAAATAGGTGTGTTTCAAGGACAAAATTTTGAGTTAATGGTTGCGCATAATCCTGAACTCGCCGTAGGAGTGGATGTATGGCGCGAGGACGGCATCCCCGGGCAAAATGATGCCGATTTACCGCAGGAAGAATTGGACGCCATGTACAGGCATTTAGAGCATAAATACATCAACAACAAAAACGTCAAACTTATCCGAGATTACACGGTAAAAGCGGCTGAATTATTTGAAGACGAATCTCTGGATTTGATCTACATCGATGCAAACCATACGTATGAAGGCGCAAAAGCGGATATTGAAGCTTGGTATACAAAAGTTAAGAAAGGCGGTTTTGTAACTGGAGATGATTATTGGGATCGTATGTCACCAAAAAGACATGTACGATTCGGAGTGGTACGAGCTGTCAATGAATTTGCAGAAAAGAACGGATTAACGGTACACCCCTTGACACTGCACGGGTGGGTTATACTAAAATGATCATAGGACACGGAGACATTTCATCAGTACTTCCAGAAAGAGATGACCTCTTATTCTTTGCCAGTGGCGTTTCTAATTCAAGAGAAGATAGAGAAAGCGAGTATACAAGGGAGATAGATTTACTGCACGCTCAAGATAGAGATAAACACATCGTGTATTTCAGCTCTCTGTGTGTTTTCGATAAAAAAAGTCGATACTCACAGCATAAAAGACGAATGGAATTGATGATATCTATCATTTTTGAAACATATACCATTATAAGAATTGGCAATATAACATGGGGGAGCAACACCAACACGATCATAAACTTCCTGAAAGACAAAATACAGAAAGGAGAGCAGTACACCGTCGAAGATGTTTATCGTCATATTCTTTCCAAAGAAGAATTTCTGTACTGGATAGACAGGATACCATCATGGTCGTGCGAAATGAATATCCCGGGAAAAATGATGATGGTATCGGAAATAGTTGAATCCATTAAAAAAGGAGAATTATGAACAAAAAAGACTTAAAACCTGGATCGCCTTATTGGATACCAAACGTCAATCGAGCGGATTTGCCGGAGTTCTTCAAGTCTCTAGGATTCAAGAAAGGCGTCGAGATTGGGGTTTCTTGGGCGCAGAACATTATCGGATACTGTGAGGCAGGGTTCGAGATTTACGGCGTTGATCCGTGGGACGCTCACACCGATGAAGATGAGTTTCGTAAACTGGTCAGTATTGACGGAAAATACGGAAGTACGGTTGACGGCGTGTACCGCTTAGCAAAAGAACGCACGGAGAAATATCCGAACTGCAAACTGATGAAAATGACATCTATCGAGGCTCTGGATTATTTCCCGGATAGGAGTTTGGATTTTGTGTACATAGACGCAAACCACTCTTTCGGATATGTGGCTATGGATTTGATGAAATGGAACAGAAAGGTAAAAAAAGGTGGAATCATAGCCGGGCATGACTACTTTTCTCACAATCCTAGAACCCAAAGACAACTGAGAGGTATTGGAAATATCGTCGAGGCTTTCGCAAAGACATACGATTTCAAAGATTGGTATGTATTAGGAAGCAAAGAACGAAAAGAAGGAGAGGACAGTGAGCTATCGTTTATGTTTATTAAACACTGGTAATATGCTTAAATCAGCCATTTTTTATACAAGCAATAAAATAAACAACCCCATACGAGGCGCTGTGAGGCGTTTTATTCAAGAGGCTGGCATCCATGTAACCTCTGTGTCGCTCAAAACCATTCCGTTTGGTGATAAGCGTATCGTTTTGGAAGGACGTCAGCCAAGCTACCCCACCTATCTCTATCAGATTGTGACAGCTTTGGAAAACGCTCCAGGGAAGTATGTCTTCTTTTGTGAGCATGATGTCCTCTATTCAAAATCACATTTTGACTTTACACCGCCTAAAGACGATGTTTTTTATTACAATGAGAATGTGTGGCGGTGGAAATTGCACGATTTCAAACTAGTAACCTATGAAAAGATGAGACCTCTTTCGTGTCTTGTTGTTAATCGAGAGTTTGCATTAGAGCATTATAAACGAAGGGTAAAGGCTATGGAGGATATGGGGATGGATGAGTTCCGGAGCAGAGAGCCAAGAATGGGACGAGTATGGGGGTATGAGCCCGGGACTAAAAAGAAACGAAATGGAGGATTTTCCGATGATGTGTGTGAGATGTTCCGATCCGAACTGCCCAATATAGACATACGACATAATAGAGCTTTCACGAGTCCGAAATGCGATAAGGTTGATTTCAAGCATGTTCCGGATAATTGGCAAGAAGTCAGTGCGGATGAAGTCCCCGGATGGGATTTGCGAGATATTTTTAAACAAGGGATGGAAAACCATTCGATTCATTATAAAAAGTTTTATGAATAATATAGCACTCTCAATTCTCATTCCAAGTCGCAACGAAAATTTCCTTGCGAGAACCATACAGGACATTCTCGAACACAGTGAAGCAAACATTGAGATTATAGCTTTACTGGACGGTCAATGGGCGAATCCGGCTATTCCGCAACATCCTCAAGTGAATGTCATCTTTGTACCGGAGAGTATCGGACAAAGAGCAGGAACTAGTCTTGCGTGTAAACTGGCACAAGGAAAGTATATTGCCAAACTTGACGCCCACTGTGCTTTTGACCAGGGCTGGGATAGGAAAATGATTGAGTTTATGGAAAAGCACGGAGATGATACGGTGGCTGTGCCCATAATGCGCAACCTGTGGGCGTTTGATTTTAAATGTTATCATTGTGGATGGAAGAAATATCAAGGTCCGACACCGACAGAATGCGGTGCTTGCGGGAAAAAAGACAAAATACGCAAGAAAATGATGTGGGTAGGGAAGCATAACCCTCAAAGTTGGAGTTTTTGTTTCGACAATGAACCGCATTTCCAGTATTTCGAGGACTATAAACACCGCCCTGGAATACGAGACAAAGCACAAAAAGAAGGGTATAGTGAAACTATGAGTCTTCAGGGAAGTTTTTGGATGATGAGCCGTGAGAAGTATTTGGAGTATATCCCGACACGAGAGCATTTCGGAAGCTGGGGAAATGAAGGACTTGAAATAGCGTGTCTCGGATGGCTGACAGGAGGAAGAGTGCTTGTCAATCACGAAACGTGGTATGCCCATTTATTCAGAACTCAAGGCGGTGATTTCGGATTCCCCTATCACCAATCGGGACGGGAAGTGGACAAAACCAAGAATACTGTGTGGGAGTTTATCAAACAAGGAAAGTTACCGAATCAGAAACATCCTGTCTCGTGGCTGGTGGAAAAGTTTGCACCGGTTTCCGGGTGGAGTGAAGAAGACTTGCAAAGATTGAAGAAAGAGGAGAAGATATAGAAAGAAGAATAATAAACCATCACATTTATTTGTTGTGGTTTTTTTATGGCTATAGCATTAGTACAACATGCGGCGGCAGGAGGAACAGCGGATACTGTCACCACAAGCGGAGTAGATACTACCGGTGCTAATTTAATTGTAATTGGTGTCACTTTTGACACCACCGCCGCTAGAACGATCGCCGACAATAAAAGTAATACTTGGACACCCTTAACTGCGACCACCAGTACTTCTGCTGGTGCTCAAATCTATTATTGTCTTGGGCCCACAGTTGGAACAGGTCACACGTTTTCAAATACCGGATCTGGAAATTACAGCACCATATTCATGTCGGCTTATAGCGGAGTGCTGGCTAGTCTAGCATTTGACAAAGAGAATGGAGCGACCGGTTCCGGAACAACTCTCGCTACCGGAAGTGTCACTCCGGCAGTTGATGGAGAACTTTTGGTTACTTTTTTTGGATTCAATCAGGCAGGAGCTCCCGTGAGTATCAATAGCGGATTTGCTGAAACGGATACAGAAATTGAGTTTTCATCAGGTAATCATTACGGTGGAGCGATGGCTTATTTGGTGCAAACTACCGCGGCGGCTATAAACCCCACTTGGACTCGAACCAATACCCAAACTAACTCTGCCAGAATTGCGACCTTCAAACCAGTAGCGGGTTCATTTTCTCCCTCAATCTCACCGAGTATCAGCCCATCTATCAGTCCATCACGAAGCCCCTCCGTATCAGTATCAATTTCACCAAGTCGTTCACCATCAGTAAGCCCGAGTGTCTCGGTTTCTCTCTCTCCATCCGCAAGCCCGTCGGTATCAATATCCGTTTCACCTTCCATATCACAATCCCTCTCTCCGAGTGAAAGTCCTTCGCCGTCTTTGTCGCAATCTATTTCACCAAGTCTCAGTCCGTCTGTTTCTCCGAGTATGGGTCCGATTTATCCAGTGAGCAGAATTGACTATACAAGAATACATAGTTATACTAGGGACATACAACCGCGAGTTCATATTGATTCTATTATTCCACGATCGCATTTATGAAAACAATATTTATCTCCAATAAGGAATTGATTGAGAATGCGCCTCATAGCAATCTTAGTTCAACCGTTGCCTCGGGTGTTTCTACCCTAAGCGTTTATTCCATTTCCCAATTTGCCATCAATAAGGTTCTTCTTATTGGGGAATTCGGACAAGAGGGTTCTGAAATTATCAAGACACATTCCGCAACCGCACCGACAGGGACAACGATTACGTTGGCGACTGCTCTTGCAAAATCTCACCCGAAAGATGTCAAAGTTTCTATTCTTCCCTACGACCAAGCTGAATTTTCGTATGCTTCGACAGCGACAGGCTCGAAGACTGTTCTTGCTACATCGGATATTGATGAAGAAGCCAATGAGACATCGTATGACGACACGACCTATACATCAGGCTACTATTTCACTCGATTCAAGAACTCCATCAATGGAAACTATTCAGCGTATTCCGACCCGATTCCGTATGCAGGATTCAACAGCAACACGGTCAGCTATATCGTTCAGTTGTGTCTGAGCGAAACAGGCAAGAAAGTATCAGAAACCCTCACGTATGAGCGTTTAACACAAGAAATAAACGCTTGTTTGCGGTATGTTAGAGGGAAACTTAAGACGTGGAGCAATATGCAGGAGTTTGATTATGTCTTGGATCAAATGCACCGAGGCGAATACTCGTGGACACTACCGACCACTTACTACGATAAGAATTCCAATCGTTCGATGCTTCAAGTGAAGGTGGGAAAAGACAGAAAACTTGACTATAAAGATAAGATTGAATTCGATCAATACTTTGAAGATACGGTGGTATCACAAGCTACAGCGGCTCTTATCGGCGCCGTCTCTGTTGTCCTGGATTCGACTGATGATTTTCCTTCTTCAGGAACGGCTCACTTTTATATCAGCAATACGCAATACGACATAGCGTTCACGGCGAATAACAAAACAACCAATACACTTACCTGTACCGCTTTGACGATAGCTTTACCGGAAGACACGAATGTGTGGTACAACGAATCGGAAGGAACACCGCAGTTCTTCTCCGTGTGGGACGGTTCCTTGTATGTATGGCCGATTTGCAATGCTACAACCAACGGGAAAAACATCTATCTTGATTTTTATACGGATATTACGGAAGTTGATTCGGACGCCGATGAGATTACGCTGGCTCGGTATGATATGGTCAAACACTGGCTCAAATGGCAAATACGAAATATCACTGAGAAACAAGGCGTCCCGGACTTTCAGGACGGTGATTGGTTGATGTTTAGCCAAATGCTCACTGACGCCGTACGGAGAGAATCCTCTGGACAAAAACACAAATTATCCCCAAGAATAAACGGTATCAATTATCGAGGCGAGGGACGAGTAACCAATCAATCTTTTGACGTAACATGAAAAACGCAAAACCTATTTTTGTCAGGGACTTTTCACGCGGGACTATTCGTACCGTTCAGTCTTCGGTTGTTCCTCAAAACTCCGTCAAGCAATCCATCAATATGGACTCGGATAAGGAACTCGGTTCTTTGGTTTCACGTCTTGGAACGGACAGAATAGGCACGCAAACGGTAGCCTCCGCTACTTGCAAGGGATTACATTATCATCGTGATACGGTGGCGAGTAATCATAAACTCTTCGGAGTTTTTTCAGATGGTGCGAATAATAATATCTATGACGTTCTAACCGGTTCCGCTTCTCTTTCCGGTGATACGACCGGGTTAAAGACACGATTTTGCACCTATTTAGGATCGACAGTCCGTGTCAATGGGACAGATGCCTGCAAATCATATAACGGTTCCGCGTGGGTAACATCGGGAGGGGCATTTGACGAGGCTGATATGCCGAAAGGAAAAGTTGTTATCGAATGGAAAGACCGCATTTATACCGCTATTCATGACATATTGTATTACTCAACCGTCGCCGATCCGGACGCTCGAACGATAAGCTGGACGATAACCGCCGATGATGCCGATTCCGCAGGACAGATAGAAATGGAACAAGAAGACGGAGGAGGTGATATCACGGCACTGGAAAAAGTCCCCGGGTATCTACTCGTCTTCAAGGAGCGTGCTATGAAACGATGGGACGGCTCTTCTACCTATCCCGAGGATCTGGTCAATATAGGCGCACCATCGCAAGAAGCTGTCTGTCGTGGACGCGGTATGGTGTTTATCGCCAATCAGGAAGGATTGTGGGCTACCAATGGCGGATACCCGAAGAAGATGTCCAAGCCGGTTCAAGACCTGTGGGACGCCATACCTGCTGCCAATCTCCCCTCTATCGCCACTGTCTGCGATGAAACCTATGTCTATGTATATGTCGGCGATATCACGATCGGAGACAATGTTTTGACAAATGTGTGCTTCAAGTTCAATATCGATTCACAGTCTTTTGATGTGTATTCTTACTACGATGACTTCACCGTTTTCGCCTGGTACATTTCTTCATCTCAAAAAGTGATTATCGCCGGTAATAAGAACGGAGAAGCGATACAGATAAACACCGGAAATACCGATTATGCTTCAACCCCGCAACCGATCACGTGGTCGGTGGAAACCCAAGATATGGAATTTGGAGGGAGAAGAAGCATCAAGGAAGTGATACGAACCGTAGTTCTGACCAAGAATGTCCGCACCGGTGTGTTTATGGTGCGTTCCGATTCCGATAGGGATAAAGATTGGAAAACTGTATGCAACATTGTGTCCGATGTAGAAGATGTCGATACGGTGAAAGCACTTGGACATTGGTTCAACTTTAAAACAACAGGGGTAACCGATACGGGACAGGTAACTTTCCTTGGTTTTGAATTTCCGGAACAAAGTGTTAATATATCATTAAACGTATGATATGTATACACTTTACGATATAGGATTTGATAGTTTCTTGACAAAAGGAGATATTTTACAAGGTATCAGTTTTGCTTCTGCTGAAAAGATAGAAAGCGCACTTCCAAACAAATTCACCGATAATGTCCGACCATCAGAGATAAAATCAGGAGAACTCTCGGGAAATCTCAATGTTGTCAAAGGGTATCTGCAAAGTTCAAACTTTCAGACAGGTGTCAACGGTTGGAAGTTCGATGCCGTAGGGAACCTTGAAGCCAATTCTGGTACATTCAGAGGCTCATTGTACGCGACCGCAGGAAATATCGGAGGTTGGGTCATTGATGCGAACGGTTTGTATTACAACGGATCGGGAACGCCCAATATCCGCACATCAGCCACTGTAGGTTCGGGAGCAAATGGTGTTATCCTTGATAACGCCGGAATAAGAGTGTATGACGCTATTCTCGGTGTGGTGGTCAATCTTCCGTCCGACGGATCGGCACCGACATTCTCATCAGGGGAAATCAATGAGACAACATTTGAAATCAGTACGAATGCGGTACTTCGAACATCGGAAACAGCAGGAGACGGAACAGCAAACAGTGCGGGCGTGCTCATCAACAATTCGGGATTCTACGGTATGGGAGCCAATCAAACACCGGCAACCGCCAATGTCCGTATCCTCAATGACGGTAATGCTTATTTTACCGGAGATATATCGGCATCAGGCATATCAGGAAGCGATATTGTCGGTAGCAGTATTACCGGATCGACCGTAACTGGAGGACTGGTGCGAACTGCCGAAACAGGGAGAAGAATCGAGATGGATTCATCAGGTATCACACTGTTATCGGGTGCTACGGCTGGAAAATACGGCACTTTTAAATACGGAGCAAGACGATACGGTACGGGAGCTTTGGCAAAAATAAACAACACTTCACTTCGAGTTCCTTTTTACATCATGGAAGAGCAGACAGTCGGGGATTTGCATCTCTACAACAGAAGCGCTGAACCGACCGGAACGGCGGAAGTTGGAGACTTAGCAGTCATCAGTGGAAACCTCGCACTGTGTACCACGGCCGGAACACCCGGAGTGTGGACAACGCTTGGAATGCCCGGTGCTGTTGTCTCCTCACTCTCTCCTTCAATCAGTCCATCAGTTTCCCCGTCTGTTTCTCAATCAATAAGCCCAAGTATCAGTCCTTCGGTTTCATAACAACAATCATATGATTATAGACATCAAAGAATTACTTATCCCAACATTGGAGCGTATAGCTTCCGAAAACGGATTACGACCTGAAATATATGCTCGCAACATTGTCGAGTCGTTTTTGGAATCACAGTATCGAGGAGAAGTGATTGATAAATTTAAACATGCAAGACTTGAAGATTTGAAGATTATAAAGGATAATAAACTTGGAGACCTAAAGAGAAAATAATATGGCAATTTCGTATCCGACCAATTTGGATTCCCTTACCAACAACACCGACAGTGTTGATGATGTCGTGGCTCAAGATGTCAATGACCTCAATGATGCCGTAGAGGCTCTTGAAGCTAAAGTCGGTATCGATTCATCCGCTGTTACCACCTCTCACGATTATAAGCTCTCCGGTGTGACAGGGAGCGATAAAGCCGTATCAAAAACAGGTACGGAGACTTTGACGAATAAGACACTCACCACTCCTGTCATTAACGGAGCAGTAACAGGTACGATTCTTAACTTTCTGATGCCAGTCGGTACTGTCTATACTAATTATTCAGACTCAACTAACCCAGCGACTCTGTTCGGTTTTGGAACGTGGGTGGCTATCGCAGGGCGGGTCATTGTCGGTGTCGGAACATCTGACCAGGTATTCGCAGCGAGTACTACCGGAGGAGAGTCAACACATGCATTGACAACTGCAGAATTGGCAGCGCACGGACATACATTTTCAGGAACAACAGGAACGGTATCCGCTGATCATACCCACAGTGGAACTACTGGAACGGAAAGTGCAGACCACACCCACTCAACAATAATTGATAGAACTAATGATACAAATCAATCCAGTTCATCAGTAGGATTTTTATTCAATGGAGATGATGGAACTTCAGCAAATGTTACTGCAAAAACTTCAGGTGGAAGAAGTGCAGCACATACCCACTCATTTACGACAGCAGGAATAAGCGCTAATCATACCCACACCTACTCTGGAACAACTGCCAACGCTGGTTCAGGCACTGCTCATAATAACCTTCAGCCCTACCAGACGGCGTACATTTGGCGCAGAACCGTTTAATATAACTTATTCCTATGGCATCAATCAGCAAAGACGCTAAAAAAATACTCGCAGGATTGCCGCAAGCGACGCAAGACTATATCACTTCTCAAGACTCGGGAGGAAATTTGACATCCGGAGAAGTCAATAAATACCTTGCAACCTATAACACACAAGAAGCCGAGAAAAAAGCAAAATCCGACGCTATGATGGCTAAGGCACCGGATTTTCTTAAAAATGATGTTACGTTTCAGAACCTACCCGCAGACCTCAAAGAAATCGCCATCTATAACTACGAGGTGCAAAAGACACAGAACGCGCAAAAAGCGCAAGCATTGACAACGGCACTGGAACAAGCAACCGCACAAGCCGATCCGTATTGGAAACAGATTATACGAATCGCTCAAACGGAAGTGTCTAATGGTCTTGCTGATATTCAGGGCGATTATAATGCTCAAAACGACAACTTAAAACGACAGATTCAATACATTCAAGAAGATCTCTCAACGAATCGGACAAACCTTAGCCTTGACGAGCAAGCGCAGATGTCATCGCTTTTAAGTGATTTGCAGGACAGACAAAAGACATTCGAACTGAATATGGGACAGTTGGGAGCGCAGAAAGCCTCTCAACTGGATGCTTTACAACTTGATTTCCAAAAGAGTATCGATGATATCAATCGTAACACCGAATTTTCACAATCCGAGAAAACATCTGCTCTTGATAAGATCAATCGTGATTTCGTCGCTCAAAAAGGACAACTCATCGGACAAGCCGCCGATGCCGGTTTGACATTCGCCACGAAGCGGAAAATAGCCGAACAGCGTATGACAGCCGATAATCAAGGACTCGTAGAATCGACAACACGTCAATATAATAAACAAGCGGCTGACCTGGCTTCGAGTGCTGCTTATGCAACAGCACAGTATGGTCAACAGACTGGAAATGTCAACAGTCAGTACCAATTCAATACGGAACAACAAAAGCAGGCGAATGATACGGCACAAAGACAGATTCAGGAACAACGCGATAAACTTCAGCGTGAGTATTCACAACAGATTGCCAAACTGGAAACGGACGCCGCACGAGGTGATACGACGGCTCAGGCTCAAATGACTGAACTCAAGCGAAAACTCGATACCTCTTTGGCTTCGGCTGGTCTCGCGGCAGAGAAATTTTTGGGGAGTGAAAACTTGCCATCTGGTGTTCCGTCAATAGGAGGAGTTACCGGTACATTATATGAAGATAAAGCCGTCGATATAGCTAAAAGACAATCAACATTATATAATGAAGCTACAGCAGCATCATTGAACTTTTAACTATGTCAAAAAAACCCCCACATTTTTATGGAGAAGAGCATCCCGGTTGGAAAGGCGACAATGCTGGTAAATTAGCAATGCATCATTGGGTAATCAATAGAAAGGGGAAGCCTAGTCTTTGTGAGCATTGTAAAAAAACAGATAAGAAAAAGTATGAGTGGGCTAACGTTGACCACGAATATAAGAGAAACTTAGAAGATTACATAAGGCTTTGTACCTCCTGTCACAGAAAGTACGATATGGAAAATAACAATTATACTTCTGGTATTGAAAAAGTCAATGCTAGGGCGCAAAGGTTCCTATTCCAAGGAGAAAACCTGACTGTCCGAGAATGGGCTGAAAGATTAGGCATTGAGAGACGGACTCTTGCTTACAGATTACAGGTAAAATTGTTGACAGTAGAACAATTTTTTAATAAGAAATAATTATGGCAGATACAATTCTCCCGAATACACTCACCGGAACCGCATCACTACCACCGACTCCTCAGCCGGCGGTACTTCCAACTATGCCGGTAGGTCTTAAAGTACCTGAAACAACAGCAAATTTGACTGAAAAGAATCTTCCACAAGAAATTTCTAAGCTTCAGTCAGCTCAACAGAACCCAAATACGCTGGTAGACTTCCAGAAAGTAATGCAGTTGACCTCTTCACAAGCCTACAAAGACAAGCAGGCGTCTGATTTCGCAACTGAAGGAAAGGCGTTTGACCCGACAAAAGTGAGCGGAGGTACATTTGCTTCCATTATAGGCAACCTCGAATCTCAAAGAGGAGCGGATGTCGGGAAGGTGTACGCCGCGACTTTGAACGCCTACGCAAGCGCACAGGAACAAATCACCAATCGGTTGGAGTTCTTACAGAAACTCAAACAAGCTCAGGATCAATTTAAGGCTGAATTGAAATTAAAAAAGGAACAACTCGCTGTGGATTCTAAAAAAAATAAGAGTGTGTATGATCTTGGAATCAGAGAATTAAATCAAAAAGCAAGCCAATGGGAGAAAGATTTTGCGCTTGAAACATATAAGGCTCACAGGATAATAAATACTCAAAACGGTGAGCCTGCGTGGTCACGTCAGGATACTTAATAACATCACGGGAATTATATGCAAGATACAACACTCGACAACACACTCTCTTCAACGAGTACACAGAGTTCGAAGGATAAACAAGCTGAAACAGACGCCGCTCGAAAACGAAGGGAAGAGCTTCGAAAAGGAATTATAGCTATGTCAGGTCGTGGGAATGATGAATCTATGATTCGACAGCGAGCCTATGAAAAAGGTGGTTTTGATCCTGCTGAAATTGATTCCGTTTTAAACGAATACAAACAACTTAAAGAGTCTAATTTTTCCGGTCAACCTATTCAAACTCAACAAACTTCAATGCCGGATTTGTCTAAAGGTTCAGCAGTTGAACGGCAATCTATCGCAGTAGCTGATGAGACGATACAGATGTCCAATGACGCGTTGGATTTTCTCAATAAAGGAGTTGAAACCGGTCCGGTGGCCGGACGAGTCGGAGGAGCCAAACAAATGCTTCCCGGAGGAGGTGATGAGCAGTTCAATCAGCTTGATATGAAACTTAGCAACATCAAGGCGAATTTTATGAAGTCTATTTCCGGAGCTGCCGTCAGCGATCAAGAAGTGAAAAGACTTTCTCAATTCTTGCCGAGTACCAATGATCAAGAAGAAGTTATACGATTGAAGCTTGAGGCATTAAAGAGCGAAACGGCTCATTTGCGCGATAACACCTATAAAACTCTTGGTATTGATCCAAACTCTGTTCGGAATGAATCTCGGACTGTTGAACAAACAAAGACTAATACTCCGGTCGCTCAGACACAAGACAATCAACCAAGTAATATGATTGTGCATCCTGATACAGGAGAGATGAAAATGAGCGGTTTTTTTGATACGCTTGGACAAGAAATACCGGCACTTGCTGGAAAAATAGCTGATAGAGTAGGAAATACATTCAATGTCATCAATGAAGAAGCAAAACAAGGACAAACTCCACAACTCTTCGGTGAAGCTGGACTAGATGTGGCGTATGGTATGGCTGGCGCTGCTAATGATGTGTTCGCATCATTGTTTAAAGTGAGTGTTTCCGCGCTCCCTGATGGTGTTAGAGAAACAGCCTCAAAGACTATGCAAAGTATTTTGAGTACCGACGCGGGTAAGGCCGGACTCTTTGCAATGCAACAGGGCGGTCAGATGTACGAAGAATTTAAGAAGACAAATCCAGAAGTGGCTAGACATATCGAAGGTCTTACAAATATTGCCACTGCAATCCCTATTGGGAAGGGTCTGTCAACCGTAGGAAGCGGTATAAAAAATGAGGCTGGAATACTTAAAAGAAATGCCGGACGAGTTATGGAAAGCGTCACGAGCGGTAAAGCCGATGATGTTATTAAGGCGCAGGTAGAGCAAGGATTACGACCAGATATAAACATTGAAACACTTTCAAAGCAAGCTCAGGCATCGGCAAAAGAAGCAATGAAACAAGGTTTTGAAGAGAGAGATGTGAAGTTTCTCGTATCTATGGCACCGGAAGATCGCGCTGCAGCTGGAAGAATGATCAATCTGGCTGATGAAGTGAATACCAACGCTCGAACATTGCAGCGTCCGATTGATATTGCCGGAGAAACCCTGGTCAATAAATTAAAACTGGTTACTAAAGAGGCGGATGATGCTGGAAAGGCAGTTGGAGAAACCGCCAAAGGACTCCGAGGTCAGATGGTTGACGCTACGCCGATTCAAGAAAGAGCTAATGGTTTACTCGAAAATCTTGGCATTACTCAAACTAAAAAGGGACTTAATTTTAATAAGTCTGTCTTTAAAATGACGCCTCAACTTCAAACAGTCGTTAAAAAATTCGTACAAGGAATACCGAAGGCTTCCGACGATGCCTACAATCTCCATATCTTCAAGAAGTCTATCGATGAACTCGTCAATTATGGCGCTCAGGGCGAAGGATTGAAGGGTAATGCACAATCACTCCTCAAGTCACTTCGAAACGCAACAGACGAGGTTCTGGACACCAATTTCGATGCCTACAACGTCGCCAATACTCGATTCAAGAAAGCTAAAGAGATAGTCGATGCTTCTCAGGACTTATTTGGAAAGAAAAATGGCCTGAACTCTTCCGTTCGTGGAGGGCAAGTGCTTCGTGGAGCCTTCTCAAATAATACGTCTCGATCACGCGTGTATGACTTAGCTGAACGCCTTGATAATTTTGAGCAAGAAATGACTGGAACAGTAAAAAATAACGCTCTTGATCAGGCTATGTTTGCAGAACTTTTGGACAAGTCTGGACTCTATAAGACACAGGCCATAACCGGACTCGCAGGTCAGGTAGAAACAGCTGTTAAAAAAGCGGGTGCTATAGTGGAAGGTGTAAGCAACCCTCTCAAGGGCGTCGCAACGCTTGCTTCATCAGGTATCGAAAAAATAAGGAATATCAATCCGGAACAGAAAAAACAAATTCTCAAGGATTTGCTTGGTGGTGTATTAAAGGAAAAAAAACCCCTTACTTTAGAAAAGAGTAATCTTCCTCGATTCGGCATGAACACCCAAGACGTG
>Ga0172379_10001381_pt1 | contig 48542 bp, 34 predicted proteins | sample GrowelOW334metaG_FD_119756 | JGI IMG/M metagenome (GOLD analysis project Ga0172379, IMG submission 119756) | Groundwater microbial communities from an aquifer near a municipal landfill in Southern Ontario, Canada - Groundwater well OW334 metaG | ecosystem: Environmental > Aquatic > Deep...
AAAAGATCTGTCGTTTGCGTGTGCACGTGCACAGATTTGTGATCAAATAATGGCTCCTGTAAGCCGTTTGCATTTTCAGGTGAGCCTTTTTTATTTTCCGGCTCGCCGTTTTGAATTAAAATTCGCAGTTGGATTTGGCTTGAGTTTTGATTTCCTACACCTATGGAATTTTGCAAATTATTATTTAGTGTTTCTTGGGCGAATTTTTCATCTTTCACTAAAGTCTCAAGTGCACGATTCGAAAGTATTTTTGCCTGGTTTGCCAAAAATTCCTGATTTTCCGGAGTTGCGATTGAAGCGATTCTTGCAAGCTTGTTTGCGCTGACTTCGCCATTCAACAACAAATTTTTCAGAACCGGTTTGTCTTCAAATTTTTGCTCCAAATTGAGCACGCGACGAACTTGTTCTTCGCTCATGCCTGCGAGTTTTTTGGCAAAAACAAAAATTGATTCAAAACCTTTGCGCTCGTACAAGCGTCTTTTGAGCACTTCCGGCAACAGACCCGCAAATTTCTGCCGCCAGATTCTGGCTTGCTCTCCGTATTTTTGGCAGAGTGAAAACAGTTCCCAATCGTTGAGACTTGTGATTTTTTGGTCGTCGATTTTGGCGAAATTCAACTGATTGCTGTCCATTTTTTTTGCAAAGCTCAAGCCATTTTTAGCAAAATCTTGCCGACCGTCCATCTGCCTGGTAGCCATTTTGTTAAAAACATTTGTTGAATTTTTATTTTCTGCGATCATAAAAAAAATCGGTTAAAGAATAGTCGTAATGTCGCTTGAACAAGGCCAAACATTACTGCTCATCCGGGTGATGAGCGTCAATAACCAAAGGGGGTAAACTGCGGTCTGTACGAATTCCGACCGAAATCCATGTGTCGACTTTTCCGCTGGGACTTCCCGCGAAAAGCCGATCAAAAAAATATTGTTAATGAATGCGAAGATTTCCGCATCCATGTTCACCAAAACTCTAGCAAATGCAGATCAAAAAATCTAATTTTATGTCTTGAAATTCGCCGAAAAGTGCAGTGTAATATTACAGTGATTTAGCGCTAGAACTAAGCCAAAAAACGCCTATTGCGATTCAGACATTTCGTGATGTAATATTACATGATTTTGTTCCTCGTTTCGTGATGTAATATTACGCGATTTTATTGCTCACCCCACGACGAAACACCACGACATTGTTACTTATTTCATGACGAAACATTTCATGTAATTTTGCATCTACTAAAATTCGCATCGCCAACGTTCGCATCGCCCATCAATTCTCGCCAACTTCCAATCCTCCCGCCGACCCCCAATAATATCATTTCCCCGCCGCCCACCTACCGATGAAACTTATCATGCACTTCCTTCAAGCGCTTATTCGTCACATGCGTGTAGATTTGCGTGGTTGTGATTGAAGAATGCCCCAGCATTTCCTGCACCGAACGGATATCTGCGCCATTAACCAGCATTTCCGTGGCAAAAGAATGCCGCAAAACGTGTGGAGTAACTTTTTTTATGATTCCCGCCCTTCGCGCATATTGCCGCACCAAATACTCGATCATCACCGTACTTAAACGCCTTTTTTCGCCCGAAGTAATATCTTCGGCTGACCATTCGGTATCGCTTCCATCGCGCCTTCCACTTCTCGCATGCCGATAATTCAAAAACAACGGCTCAAAATTATCATCGCGCATCTTTAAATAAGCTTCAATTGCCACCACCGCGTTCGCAGACAAAAACACAATCCTCGGTTTTTTGCCCTTTCCTCTAACCATAAATTCGCGTCGCACCAGGTCCACCTGTGAACGATTCAAACTCGCCAATTCACTCACGCGCAAACCCGTAGAATACAAAGTTTCCATAATGGCCATGTCCCGCAAAGCCTGAACTTTGGCCGTTCCACTGACTTTTCTTGAACCATTTAACACCGCCCCAAGCCCTTTATTGACCTCTTCAAAAAGTCGCTCCAGTTCCTCGCGAGTCAAAAATTCTACAGTCCGTTCCGGAATTTTGCCGAGTTCAATTTTCTCTGGAGCAAGCGTTTCAATATCATTTTTGATGCAGTATTTCAAAAAAGCCCGCAACGCAATTACATGATAATTCTGAGTTTTGGTACTCAAAAGTTGCTGCCCTTTTTCGTCGACTAATCTGTTCAAATAAAGCCGATAAGCCTGAACTTTTTCCAGCGTGATGTCTTTAGGCGTGAAATCCTCTTTCCCCCCAGCCCAAGCCGCAAATCGCCCCAAATAATGACGGTAATTTTCAATCGTTTTCCTGGATTGATTTTTGCCAATCTCGGCATGTTCCAAAAATCGTGTAATTATTTCCGCAAGTGTCATCAAGCAAAATTTTTAAGATCTTTTTTCTGTCACATCATATCTTAAATCTTCAAATTTTTCTGTATCTTGTACTTCTGCCCAGTCCGATCCGCTCTCTAATCATATACTCTAACTATATAAGATTATATAAGATTACCGGCAAAGATTCATGCAAAAAAAGCCCGGAGGTTTTAATTCCGGGCTTTTCAATCTTAGATTTACGCGCGCTTGTGTTTACGCGCGAAGTTCCCACTTTTCCCGCACACCATGCGTCTCCACCATTTACGGTCTAATCGCGTTCATAATAATTTTCAACATTTCCGCATTGGTAATTGGATCTTCCGGAGCGAAAATATGAGGAGCCTTTCCCTGGAAAATTGTTGGGTTGTAATCCCATAATGAACGGAAGTACTGGCCTTCCCAATCAGCATTAATGTCTGTAGCAATGTTATTCGGTGCGCCGGTTCCACAACTCCAATGCCACTGTGCATGATAATAACATTCAGCAGGAGTTCTTAAGTGAAAAGTCGGATCCTTATATTTGATCATCTTGGCAAGAATTGACGCCGCTTCCGCTCTTGTTAGCGTTGCGTAAGGTCTAAAATTTTGAGCGTTTACGATTATTCCCAAAGAATTTGCCTTGGCAATATAACCTGCCGTAACCAAATCTCCGACATTGTCATTAAATGTAGTTCCGCATTGGACATTAGTACAAGGCGTAGATGTCTGAGCCAACGCACGCATTGCCATTACCGCCACGTCTGCTCTGGTAATAGGTTGATTTGGATTAAAAAGTCCATTTGCATTTGTCACTATAACCCCCAGGTCAACAGCTTTTTTAATGATACTTTCAGCCCAATGGCCGGAAATATCAGTTGGCAAAGTTTTTGTTAATTGAGAAGTTTGTGGAGGAGTTTGCTGAGCGGCGGCATCCGCAGCGGCCTGTTTAGCAGCAGCATCTGCGGCCAATTGGGCAGCAGCGTCAGCAGCGGCCTTCTGAGCAGCTTGATCTGCGGCCTGTTGGGCAGCGACATCTGCGGCAGCCTGATCTGCGGCTTGTTTGGCAGCAGCCTGATCCGCAGCCAATTTAGCAGCGTCATCATTTGCAGCCTGTTGAGCAGCTAACTTAGCATCCGCCTCAGCTTTTAGAGCGGCTAATGCAGCAGCAGATTCAGCTTTTTGATCATCCAATGCTTTTTGGGCAGCAGCCTGTTGAGCAGCCAATTTAGCATCTGCCTCTGCTTTTTGTGCTGCCAAATCATCCGCCGCTTTTTTAATTTTAGCAGCAGCAAGATCTTTATCAGCCTGTTTTTTTGCCTCATTGCTTGCAAATTTTGCCTTACCTTCTGTTAGTGCTGATGCGTATGCAGTAGAGGCAGCCACAGCAGCAGTCTTAACTTTAGCCGTGTTTAACTTGGCGGTATTCCAATTACCTAAAGCTGTTTTGTATATGGCTGCAACTATTGGTGATTTATTATCAATTTTCAGGAAGTTACCATTAACAAGCCCATAAGCAAACGGCGTGTTCCAATTTGCTTCGCCAGCATCGGTACTCGCTTGTTTTGCAATATCTATTTGTTTTTGAATTTCAGCATCTGTTAATTGATTAATTGGTGGTGTTTGTACTCGTCCACCTGGTCCAGGTACTGCAGTCCTAGAAGCTCCTATAATAATAACAGGAGCATTTTTAATTACAGACAATGCCGCCTTTGCTTTTTTTGCAGCATCTTCAGCAATTTTTAGATATCCAGCTATTTCTGCTGTTTTTTGGGTAACTATAGTTGCAGCAGCTTGTGCAGCAGTCAAGGCCGCGGCGCTACCAGTGAGTGTGACCTCAATATAACTAGCAGTTACACTTAGTTTATCTGGATTTTTTTGAAAATAATCTTTGAATGTTGTTCCTTCATAATTAAACACAATTTTTGGAGCGATATCTGCAGTTTTTGCGCCATCCGGATTTGATTGAGAATAAGTTTTAGTGTGATTTGTACTAATTTTCTTACCATCAGCATCAACCCAGACATATTCTTTTACACTAAAATTACCTGAAGTATCAGTAGTATTTTCCCAAAGAACTGTGTATCCATCCTTTTGTACTTTTCCTACAGCTGTTACTTTTGGTGGTGTAGGTGGCATTTCCAAATTAAGAGAACAATTGGTTTCAGTATAATAGGCATTGGCAGGAGTTGTTCCAGCGCCCGTTTTTATATCATAATTCCAGTCGGAATATATAATGGCTCCAGATAAAGTAGCTGTTACTTTTGTACTATCTTTAGGATAGGTAACCTTAATTGCTTTTCCACCAATCGATTGATCAACTATAGTACCATGACTGTTTGTGGCTGAAGCCCAGCCATTTGCCTGATCCTGATGAGGACCACCTGGTTGGTTCAGGCTGCGCACCCAACCAACATCTACGATATGATCAGTTCCATCATTATTCTTTGAATATGCTCCAAGAGCTTCCCACCCAAAATACAGTACTTTAAAATGTTCTTGAATATCATTCATAGGTATTAGTGGAGTATTAGCTATAATTTGCGAAACACCATTGCCTGTCCAAATAACATCTATTGATCCGTCTAGATTACGTTTATCAGCTGGTTTTCCTGAACATTGCATTACTAAACTACCACCACCCCAGGCGTTCGGCCAACCTCCATAATAACCAGATTCCACACTGTTTCCTTTCAATGAGCCAATTTTCACCCCCAATGAGTTATCCAACTGCCCCTTAAACAAACTTCCTCTATTCAAATAAACTGCTGGAACTGTGATTCCAACAATCAAAGCGCCCAACACAATGTAGGCAATAATTTTTTGTTTTTTGGTTGGCTTTTTTACGGCCTTTTTTATTTGATCCATGAGTTCTTTTATTTTTTGCATATATTTTTGTGTTAGAGGTTTTTTAAATAAATCATAACATTGTAACACGTTTGGGATTTTTGTTCAATCCAAATTTAGGATTTGCCTCAAATCAATTCCCAAATATTGGCTTTGTTGATGACTTTTATGTCTGTGCCCGGGTAGGCGGCAATAAATTCTTTTGGGATTTTATATTTTTTTTCGCCCCATTTGAATTCAAAAGCTTTTAGCTTTCCGCCTTCTTCTTCCAGATAATCGATTTCTTTTTGATCCTGTGTTCTCCAAAAATAAGTGTTGACCAATTTGCGATTAAAAGTGTTGGCCTTGGCTCTTTCCGCAATACAAAAATTTTCCCACATGGCTCCAACATCTGTTCTTAAAGCTAGTTCGTTGAAATTTTTTATCAGACTATTGCGAATTCCAAGGTCATAAAAATAGATTTTACGCATTTTACTTATTTCTTTTCGCAGATTTCTACTAAACGGATTTAGGCGGAATATGACAAAAGATTTTTCGAGAATTTGGATGTATTTTTCGACAGTTATTTTGTTTATCTTCAGTAAGTTGGCAAGTTCGGTATAGGAAACTTCCTGTCCTAGTTGCAGGGCAAGTGCCTGCAATAATTTTTGTAAAATCTCGGGATTTTTCAGTTTTTCAAACGCGAGTATATCTTTATAAAGATAATTTTGGGCAATTGCGGAAATGATTTCCGGAGCTTCCACAGGGCTTGAATTGATAACTTTTGGATAATTTCCAAATCTTAAAAATCTTTCAAACAGTCTCGAAAGTTCAATTTCGGAATATTGCTGTTTCAATTCCAGAAGTGAAATAGGGTAGAGCCTGAATTCAATTGATCTGCCTGTTAACGGCTCCGATATGTGATTACTCAGGTCAAAACTTGATGATCCCGTAGCTATTATCTGAATTTCAGGAAAGTTATCAACCAGAAGCTTCAAAGTAATTCCGATGTCTCTCACCCTTTGCGCTTCATCAATTACAATCAATTTTTTATCTCCGATTATTTGTTTTAATTCGGTAGAGGTTTTATTTTCCAGGGATTGTTTTATGTCCGGCTCATCACAGTTAAGATAAAGTGATCCGCCAATTTGATGTTTTTTCAATAAATCTTTGCTAAGTGTGGTTTTTCCAACCTGTCGGGCTCCATAAATTATGATAATTTTGCCTTTAAAAAGTTGTTTTTCGATGAGTGGTTCAATTGCTCTATTAAAATTCATATAAGTTGGGTTACTTAAGTGACTCAATTGTATACTATTTGCGTCACTGGCGCAAGTTTTTGTTCTAAATTTTTCTATTACGCACGAAGTGCCTACCTCTACCGCGAGTAAAGCGAGCTCCTTATTCCATGCCAAGCCAAAAATCGCCTGATTCTCTTTGCCAAAATCCCCAAAATTTGCTAAAATATAGGGATTTAAAACAAAAATCATGCGCCTTTCCGGATTAAAAACAGATTTCAAAAAATTTTTCAGCCGAAAAGATAACATTATCTACACGGTTGGAATGGTCTTATTGGTTGGTGTAGCTGCCGCTTCATTTTTGGTTTCAAGGGTGTCAAATATTGGCCCTAATCTAAAAGGTGAGCAGATCGATTTTAATGCAAGTTACCTTTCCTGTACAGGTACTCCAAATCCAAAGGATCCATCAATTACCTGGACCGCCGTATTGATATCGGGAAATGGAGATGTGACTCCACTCCTTGCAGACCTTCCCGGCACGACCATCGCGTGGCAATTTGATGGCGAGGCCTATTCTAAGTACGGGGTCTCAACAACAGTTGATTACGTCCTTGATGATCCGGGATACCAGCCTAAAACATGGACTGCTCAACCAACAATGAGTGGCCTTTTATCAATGACGGGCACCGCTTGTAAAACAGACTTGGCAAAAGTAAAACCAAATCTCAAATATACCTGCGAAGCAAAGCAAAAAGGAAAAACCGTAGACGATCAAAACCCTGCAACAACGGTAGACGGCGTTGTGTCTTTTGATGTTGCGCCAAGAGATGATGAAAACTTAAACTATCTCCCCATCGAATCACCGCTGATAGGCAACCAGGTAGGAATTATCAAATCAACGATTGATGTTATAACAACCGATAAAGGCTGCGGAAATGACAAGGCTTGTCTCGCTAAAACCACTACCAGCACCAAAGTACCTTGCAGTTTTAAATTACTCGGCCCACCACCGGCTCCGGGTGGAATATGTACAGTCAACGGAGGCACAAAAGCAATTACCGACGCAAAATATAACGATACGGTAACTTTTAATTTGGATAAACTTACAGCAAACAGTCCCGGTGCCACTCAAACTATTAATTGGTCGGGATTTCCTGTTGCGGCAGACGCAAGTAAATACGCACTATTGCCAACTTTTAAATATAGTTTTACCAAATCGGGAGAGCACACCATCAAAGCAAAAATCACAAGAAAAGATTTGATTGCAAATCTTACTTCGGAAACAACCGTAATTTGTCCGACTGTCAAGGTCGCTATGCTCGCTAATAACAATAACAATCCTGGAAACGTTAATTTAGGCAATATTTCGGACCAGCCCGCTGGACAGGCGCAAATAAACGGCCCGGCAACCGCCATGACCTGCGCCGGAAAAGTTGATAATAAGTCTACACTGGTGCGCTGGACAGCAACTTTAAACGGAAAACAGCCTGCGAATTCCAAAGCCTCCTGGAAAGATGGTTCCGGGACTCCGGGTTTAAATTTTGGGACACTTCTAAATGCAGAAAAAATTGTTTACAAGGTCGCCGATTTGCAAAAAAACAAAGGGGCTTCCGTGAAAGTAGACTTATATTCAGTGGACCCGGTTACAAAGAAGCTTCTAAAACCTATCTCGGGGTTATCAGCCACCTGCTCTTTAACTTTGGGTGATTTTGGAAGTGCTATTCCAATTCCGGCCGATGCCCCAAAAATTACTTCCTGTAAAGGTACTCAGACAAGCCAAAATGGAGATGATGTTCAAGTTGTCTGGTCAGCGGAAGCGGATGATAAACTTTTACCAACAGACGTATTTCTTTGGGGAGGAAAGGGTGTGCCAAAATCTACCATGGGCCAACAATCAGCACCAGTCACATATAAATTGGCTGATGGTTCCGCGGATGCTATGGTATTCCTTACCCGTAATGGGCAATTTGTCGACATGACAAAGTCCCCCTGTCATGCCACTTTTCAAGCAGGCGATCAACCACCTGGAGGCGATCAACCACCGGGAGGTGATCAACCACCGGGGGGCGACCAACCACCGGGAGGCGACGAACCACCACCACCGGGCTCAACCCCAACGATTAACGCGCTAAACGCAGTTCAAAACAATAGCATAGTAACTTTTAGTTACAGTCTTTCAAATTCAAGCGGCAGTGCCACAATCAACGCTCAACTTTTGGATCAATCAAAAACAGCCGTTAAAACTTGGGATCCATTAACAAATCAATCGGACGGATCAAATACTTTAATTTGGGATTCGGCCAAAGCGGGGCAATACACTTTTATAATTTCAGGGACGGATGGTGCGAACTTAATTCCCAATCAAACAAAAGATTTTATTTTTGATGACGCCGTAGCCGACCTGCCACCCCCGGGCGACGAGCCGGTAGTTCCTCTAAGTCCAGCCAAGGACGTTGTAAATTGTACTCTTACGCAGGATACGGTGGCTCTGCAAAACAACACATCAGCAAGCCTGAATTGTACTGTTACGCCAAGCACTTATATTTCCGCATTGGTGGTGACCGGCGATGTTGATCCATCGCAATATACTTCTCCGGATCTTATTGCCGATCAAGACATCATAAAAAATGTCTACACGGATCAGCAATTTACCGACCCAAGTTTTGAAATCAGTTTTGACGGTAAGGATAAATTTGATAGCGTAGTTAGTACGGGTGATTACACTTTCTTGGTTTATGGTCGTCCCGATTCAACTTACAATTACGATATTTCCAAACAAAAATTCACGGTTGTAGAGTCTGCGCCTATAGTAGAAAGCCAAGTCGAAAACCCGGCCCAAACTCCAGTCGAAACCTCACCGGTACAACCTGCGCAACCGACAAAAACCGTTTCAAACCTCAGCAAATCCGGTGCGCCTTATCCAAAAGATGTTTACATTAATCATTGGGCTTATGCTTTGATCAGGGCTGCTTACGATGCCGGTTTTGTTTCCGGCTATCCTAATGGAACTTTTAGACCGGATAAGCCGGTAAAGCGTGATGAAGCGATTAAAATGGGTCTAGTCATGTTTGTTAAGCCGGCATTTTGTTACACCACCGATTGCGGAACTCCATTCATGGACTTGAACAAATCTTTATCCCCATGGGTCCGCAAAGCCTGGGAAATGAAAATCGTAAAAGGTTATAACGATATAACTTTTGGTGCCAATAATTTAATGACCAGGGGCGAAGCGGTGGCTTTTATTGCCAAACTTGCCTACGCCATGAAGATGATCCCTGAGCCATTTTATAAGGGCTGCTATACAGCCAATTGTGGCGCCGGCTACCCAAATATTTTTAAAGACATCACAAATATTGCAACCGGAGCCTATTTAAAAGAACTGCTCAACTTTAATCCAAATATTGTGCAGGGTGTATCTAAAGGAAAATTTAATCCAAACGCTCCAATCACCAGAGCCGAACTTCTAAAAATTCTTTTGAAATTAAAAGATTTCCAGCAATAAATCCATCGCATCTGATTGCTTAAAATCGCGTTTTATTGTAATAATTTAGGGACTCCCACGTTTTAATAGCAGGAGAACTTTTTAACCCTATTTTATGAAAACGTCTTCAAAAATCGTTAAATGGTTAAGCGCAGCCTTGATCATTTTTAACCTATCGTCTTTTGCTGTAGCGCAGGCAATTGTGCCACCAATTAAAATACAGCCATACATCAGTACTGCCAAAACTCAGTGGCCCATATATTTTCCATACGCGAACACTAATACTTTTAGTTTTAATTATGGAGGTATCGGCAGCAGTGCGGTAATCAATGCCAACGTTCTTGATTCCAACAATGCAGTTAAAAAAACTTGGCAATTTTTAGGAAAAAACATGGGAACATCCGGAACTCAAAGTTTTGTTTGGGACGGTAAGGGGTCAAATAATGCGGTTATCCCCGAGGGTGATTACACATTAAAAGTAAGCGGATTTAATGACGCGGCAACCACACTTGGTCCAATTTCCGTTGCTTTCAGCACTTCTTGGGCTTCTGTAGCTACAGTGTCAGTTTCAAAAGATCCCTACAATCCGGATAAGGATGGATCTTTAAATCTTACATATACCGTTTTTGGACCTCAAAACGAAAAAATTAATATTTCAATAGTTCCGGATCCAAACCCAAATAATCTTCTTTACGCATCTTATCAAGATTATACTGCAGTAGCCAATAAGCCAACAAACATTGTTTGGGCCCCGGCTGCTGGTATTCCGGACGGAACTTACAGAATATATTTTGCCATTGTTGGACAAATGGCAAGATCAACTACCTTCCAAATTGCTCGAACACCGGGCTTGGGTGTGCCAACAATGAGCCCGGCAGGCGATTACAATCCAACATTTGGTAATGTGGAATTTACTTCAAACCTGGTCAATGTAACAACAGCTGCAACTGTAAATGCCGGAGTTTATATTAATAATGACCCTGTAAAAACCTGGACCCTTATAAATCAAACCAATGGCACGGAAAAATTCACCTGGGACGGAAAAAATGTTTCCAATTATGTTGCAAATGGCCAATACGTATTCAAGGTTTGGGGAACGGCAGATAACGGGAATATGGCTATTCAGCAATTAACTTTCGTTGTGAATATTCCTGCGGATCCAAATCCAATTCCAAATCCACCGGTTGCCAATCCTTGCGCCGGTTTTCCTGATGTAGACGCGGCAAGCGTAGATTGTCCGGCTATCACTTACGCAAAAAGTATTGGTGCAATCACCGGAACAGGTAATGGAAACTTTGATCCAAGTGGTAATCTCCAACGTGATCAGATCGCCAAAATCGCTCTTACAACTTTTAAATTATTTAACGCAAACGTAACTTACTGTCTAAGTAATCCATTCTCGGATGTGACAAACAAAGAATGGTCATATCAATATATTTGTTTGGGTAAATCTTTGGGAGTTATTACGGGTTATCTTTCCGGCGCGGATGCGGGTAAATACGTTCCTGCACGTTCGGTAAACCGTGTTGAGTTTTTGGCACTCTTGTTAAGAAATTTAAAGGAACAAATGCCTGCAAATGATGTTTCGTCATATGCGGATGTTCCAGTAGGTCAGTGGTACACAGGCTATGCAAAATACTCTTTCGATCACAGTTTATTCTCCGGAAATTCTTTATATCCAAACAACATAGTTACCAGAGTTGAAGTTGCAAAAGTTCTTTATCAATTACACAATTTGGGCAAGATTTAAGCAAAAATCAGGTAAGACCAAATGGCGAACACGCCTTGCGCACATGCAAAACAATTAAAATTTAACCACTCTTTATGATGAATCAACTGGCCCAAAAAATTTACAATTCAATCTTACAGGCAGGTTATAAATTCCTAGCGATCCTTGGAATACTGGCTATCCTAGCGCCGGCAACCGCGCAGGCTGTAATTCCGGTAATCATTATTCCCGCACAAATTCCGGGTTACAATCCTATAGTTCAAAATTTAGTGGCAACCCCCGACCCCTTTGTTTTGGGAGTGGGACAAGTTAAATTTGAATACAAAATCAGCATAGCCGCCGCCGTCAACGTTACTACGACAATTTATGCCAAAGCTGCGCCAAATATCGCTGTTATGACATGGAAGGGCGTAAATAATTCAGGTGTAAACAGCGTTGTTTGGGATGGTTTGGACGATACATTTCATAAGTTTGTAGCTGCAGGCGATTACCAATTCAAAATTGCAGTGGCTGCTCCGGCAGAAACTCAAACTCTGGATTTTAAAGTTCAGATCAATAACTGCGTGGGATTCAGCGACATTAAAACTACCGATAAAGATTGCAAAGCGGTGGAATATGTAAAAAATCTTGGTGTAATGACCGGTAATCCGGATGGAACTTTCACTCCGGATTCAAACCTTCAACGTGATCAAATAGCCAAAATCGTACTCAATACTTTCAAACTTTTTGATCCAAAGCAGGACTATTGTTTAAGCAATAATCCATTCCCGGATGTAACTTCAAATGACTGGGCATACCAATACATTTGTCGTGGAAAAGCCCTAAAAATCATCACCGGCTATCTTTCCGGAGTTGAAGCGGGTCTTTACCTTCCGGCAAAATCCGTAAATCGCGTTGAATTCTTGGCTTTGGTTTTAAGAAATCTGCCAAACAATGCAATTCCGCCAATCACAAGTTCTTCGTATACAGACGTGCAGCCGGGCCTTTGGTACAGCGGCTACGCCAAATATGCGCAAAACCACAATCTGTTCACAGACTCAAAAATGTACCCCGATAACGCCATGTTAAGGCGCGAAGTAGCCCGCGCACTTTACACATTGCATAACGAAGGGGAGCTGTAATTATTTGCACTATGGAATATAACAAAATCGTTCTGCCGCCTCTTCAAACCAAAGAAGAATTTTCAGATGAACTGGAAGCTGCAGAACGTGATTGGCAAAAAAACGGAGGCCTTACTCTAAAGAAAATATCGCAAAAATATAAACTTTAATAAATCAGTTTTAAATAGCAACTGTTGCAATAAACAGGCCTTTCATCGGCATAAGTTGTCTGTATTTTTGTTTTGCATTGATGACAATTCCGTTCCAAAAGTCTGCGGGGATTCAATTGCCCTTCCCTGGTTTTATGCCTGCAATCAGAGCATTTTCGTGGGATAGGAAGCTGCAATTTACGATAGAATTTTAATTCTTGAGGGATGATTTTATAGTTTTTACCGCAATCTTCGCACGCCAAAATTTCCTGAGTAATCGAGTCCGGAACTGTCTGAATTTGATCGGGGATTGCGATTTTAGAAGGTTGATATTCCTTTAAATCCGGCTCAACCCAATGCAATCCTTTTGCTAAAGTGGCGTTTTTATCGAGTGGAAAATAATCCTGTGCGATGGTTTCGTTATAGGCAAAAGGGCTTATTTGAGAGGGGAAAAAGTCGCCCCATTCCTCCGCGCTCACACCATCCGCCGTGTGCTGGCTTTTCCGCATCTGCTCAATGATTTTTGGCACAAGCTTATTGTATTCCTCCTCGGAATATTGCTTGTTCAAAATGCAAAATTTCTTATGTTTAAGGCCAACACAACCAAAACAATGGTCGGAATAAAAAGTTTCAAAACTATAATAAACATCATGGATATTCCAACTGTGAATTACATTAAAACAATTGAATGCATCTACGGCGCTCATGCAATTATAAAGAAGTTCCCCTTTTGAATAATTGATATCTTGGCAGTCCTTAGCGCCAGCCGGAATATTCCAGCAATAAGCACAATCTTCAATTCCATCCGCATGGTAGCAATGGTCGGAATTTTTAGAGTTTCTTAAATAATCTCCGCTGCAATTTTCACAATTAACCATTTGGCTGGCCACATGAGGAAACGGGGCAAAGAAATCTTTAGTTTTTAGTTCCATTTTTTGCAATTCCCCGCGTCCGGATTGCAGGTTTTTTAAAAAGTCTTCATATTCACTTTTCGAAACCGGCTGATTAAAAATGTGATATTGCTTGTTCCTTAAGCCAAAACAACCAATACAATTTTGGCAACCCCTGCAATCGTTACAAAAATAAAGATCAGAACTGTTCCCGGAATCTTTACAGAAAATCGATCCATACAAATTGTCACATTCAACGCATTCATAGCAAAGTTCGCAGCGTGAACAGCCGTAACAATCAACGCAATCACGCGAAAAATTTGTCCAAAAACAATAATGGCAACTTTCACTATAGCCACCCGAAACGCACATGTAAGAATTCTTAAAAGCGATGGAATAAGGGCAAAAATCACTATTTTCACTCTTGTCCGAAACCATCATCGCAAAATGCGGAACCGCTTTTAAAAGCTCATCAAATTGCGCAAAAAATGGCTTGCTCAAGTCGTAATCTTGCCCGTATTGCATGGGGTCCCAGTCGTCACTCCACCACGCTTTTGATTCATAAACTTTATAAGGCGAATTAGCCGGATAAAAAGAGATAATATCTTTATTGGTTAAGTCACATTTTCTTTTATAAAAAGTCCGTTCATTGCGAAAACTTAAGCGCCTCTGTTGCCTGCAATCAGGGCACATCTTTAATAGCAGCGGATATTTTTTGCCATTAAAAATTGGCGCAATTCTTTCAAAAAAATCCAAATCTTTTTGTGAAAGCTCAAAATTTTTGTGACACTCTTTGCACTCAGCAATCACAGGCAAGATAATAAATAAATTAAATCAGCGGCACCTCAAAATCTTCCGCCTGTTGAATCACGTTGTTGGTCTGCGGCAAAGGTTCATCCAGCTTTCCTTCATCCCAACGTTTCAAATTTTCTTCAACCTTTTCACGAGGGTTGCAATACTTTTTGCGTGAAGCTTCAATAATTTGTCTGGTGTAATCAACTTCCGGAAATTTCATATCCAGAGTTCGCCCGGAAAAGGCTTCTGTAAGCTCTCCATTGATTGACATTTTTAAATAAAATTCACGAACGCCAAGGTTAATAATATCGCGAATATTGAAAATTGGCGTGTATTCACCTTCCAGAATCACCGCATCTTCCGCTCCAACTCTAAAACTAATCATGGAACCGACGTTACCAAAAACCGTTTTACGAATCATCTCACTCAGCTGCCCAATATATTGATGCGCAATGGTCATGCACAAGCGATATTTACGGGCTTCGGACATGATTTCGGAAAAGGTATCTGTGGCAAAGTTTTGGAATTCATCCACATAGAAATAAAAATCTTTGCGATCTTCTTCGCGCATATCCGCGCGGGACATCGCCGCCTGATAAATTTTTGTGATAATCATCGAACCGATCAACTGCGCGTTTTCCTCACCCAGCAGACCTTTAGAGACCTTCATCAAAAGGATTTTTTGACCGTCCATAATATCGCGAATATTAAAACTGTTCTTCGGCTGGCCGATAATATTACGAATCATATTTGTGGAAACCAGCTGTCCAACTTTATTGAGCAGTGGAGTAATGGCTTCAGAATCGAACTTTTCACTCCATCCGGCAAATTCATTTACCCAGAAATTTTTCACCACCGAATCCTCGATCCTGGACACAATCGACTGACGATAATTCTTATCCGAAAGCATTTTTAAAATCGAAAGCACAGTCGTGTTTGGCGAGTCCAGAAGCGCCAAAGTCACATAACGCAAAACGTGTTCCAGACGGTCTGACCAGTTATTTCCAAACAGTTTTTTAAAGATTTGAATAAAACCAATTGTAATCTGCATTTTGTATTTTTCGTCGACTTTTTCCAATGGATTAAAAGCGATGGGGAACTCCGTATCGGCAGGATCAAAATAAATTACATCATTGATGCGATTTTCCGGAATCATGCGTAAAATGTTGTCTACAAGGTCTCCGTGCGGATCAAGCACGCAAATTCCCTTACCGGAATGAATATCCGAATGGATCAAAAGTTCCAAAGCTTTCGATTTGCCAACACCGCTTTTCCCCACAACGTACAAATGTCTGCGGCGATCTTCACGCTTCAAGCCAAATTTTTGAAAATTGTTATGATAATTCGTAATTCCAAACATGGAAATGTCATCACCATGGGTCGGTAAATCTTTTGGAGGTTCGTGTTTTTTGGCTAACACATGCACAACATGAGGCACGTGATCGGCATTCGGCAAATGGAAAAAAGTTGCCAATTCATGAGTGCTTACCATTCCCGGATTGGTCATATGTCGCTTCTTGTACTCATTCAAAAACGACTGTCCGCTTTTTACGCGCTCCATTTCAAAACCATTCGCGTCGGTTTTGTTGAATTGATAAAAGGCTTTTGCAAGCGCCTGGAGTGTTCTGTCAGCCTCGGATTCTTCTGTCGAAACAGCACCAATTCGAATTTGAATTTCAAAAGGTTCGTGCTCTGTTTTATGCACAAAAGACTCATTTTCTTCTTTGAAATAGGTTTTTTTATCCTTCAAACGAACGTAATTCTTAAGTCTGAAGTTCCGTCTAAAATTGTTAAATTTCATCTTCCATCTGCGCACAAAATGATATTTCCAGTTGTCGTCTTTTGGTGAAACCAAAATCTGGATCCAGGAATAATCCTGGCGTTTCATCTTGGAAATAACCGCAAAAACACCGGAAAGAGAGTCATTTTCAAAATGACTGTAATCCACAAAAGGATAAATATCGCTCATTCTAAAGCTCAAACTCGTTCCTTTTAGAACGTGCTTGGTTGGATCATAAAATTCGGTGTAATCTTTATAAGGACGGATTTCACAGTCCGGAAAAGTCGCATAGAGTAGACCTTCAATCAATTTTACATTGCCGGATTCGCAGCCAATAAAAAAGTAGGTGTATTCATTATACCCCAGCATTTCAAACGAAAAATGGCCATGGTGAGCCGATTTATGCAGGTTATCCAAAAAATTCAGGAAGAGACCTTCTTTTTTTGGATTATCCGGTGTTCCCTGCGGTATGACAACATGTAAATATTCCATTGCTATAGCTGCTATTCAGAGTTTAATTATAGCAGGAAAACGCCTAAAATGCAACCGTCAAGTGGCCTGCCCTGAGGCAAAAACGGATCTAAATCATCTGATCAACAAAAATTTAGCAAAAATTTATGATTTGTTAATGTGCTTAGTGTATTTTGATATTGTTTCAATAAAACAACATATATGATAAGATATACGGTGGAATATATAATCTATCATATATGAAATCAATAATTACCACTACCCAGGTGCAACAAAAAATTGGCAAAATATCGGAAGAAATAGTGGAAAACAGCTATGTCGTCACCAACAGGGGAATGGCAAAAATTGTCATGCTCCCATATTTTGATGGTTGTGATGATTTTATCGATGATTACATGGAAGAATTCGAGATACTTAAAAACAGAACAAAATTGCAAAAAGAACTTAAGGAATCACTTAAGTCCGGTAAAAGCTCTCTCCAAATATGAACACTTTTGTTTTTACAAAAAGCGCCCAGAAGCAGTTTTTAAGCATTTCATCTTTGGCTCAAACCCAAATAAAAGCAAAACTTGGACTGCTTAAAAATTATCCGGACATTATAAAAATAATGAAGCCCCTTCATAATTTGGAACCGGCCACACATCGCTTAAGAATCGGCGCTTATCGATTATTGCTTTGCCTAAAATCAAGCCATCAAAATGACCAAGAGTTTTGGATCCTCAAAATCGGACATCGAAAAGATGTTTATAAATAGTTACTTTTAACTCGAAGAAATTTAATAAACCGCTTCCAAATAACACTTTTCGCAATAAATAATTTCGGGCCTTTCCGGCGCATAAGTTGTTTTCAAATCCACGCCACATTTTGCGCAATTTCTATTCCAAAGTTTGCGAGGATTTATTAAAGCTTTTCGGGAATAATGCCTGCAGTCAGGGCAAAGTTTTGGCACAGGAACGCCCAATTTTCTATATAATTCCAATTCCTGGGAAATAACTTTGTAAGGATTGCCATCTTTTTCGCAGATAAGCGCCGAGTTTAAAATATCATCATTAATTTCTTTGATTGTGCCCTTATCATTTAGTGCAAAAGTTTTTTGAGCAGCGATTTTTGGCTTAAGATAGTCATTCCAGTTAAACCCCTTGGCAATTGCCTCTTCCCGACTTAGTGGAAAATATTCCTGAGCCAACGTGTCATTATAGCCATAAGGCGACATTTGTTGCGGGTAAAATTCTCCCCACTCACCATTTTTTTTCATGTGTTCAATAATTTTTGGTAACAGTTCCTCGTATTGTTCTTTGGAATATTGCCTGTTCAAAATGCAATACTGCTTATGTCTAAGCCCAATACAGCCAAATAAATTCTGGGAACTAAAACAATAATCGCTATAAAATAAATCACTACATCCCAGGGAACATTTAATACAAAATTTGGAATTATTTGTTAGGTATACGCCAACACATCCATACAAAAAAGTGGAATCCATGCCTGAGTTAAAGCAATCTTGGCTGTTTTGCATCATGCCGTCCCAAACATACTTAAGCCCTTCCGACATCATGACATCAAAACAAAATTTGCAGTTTTTTGATTGCATAATGTAGTCCCCAACGCAATCTTCAGAAGCCAAAAGATGTGAATATAGCCGCGGTATTTTTTTTGAAATTTCCGAAACTTTTTCTTTAGTTTTTTTAATGTTTTCGTTTGAAAAAACAAAAGTTTTCATAAACTCCTGATACTCTTCTTTTGTTTTCTGCTCATTGAAAATGCAATATTGTTTATGCCTAAGGCCTACGCATCCAAAACAATCCGTACAACTCTGACAATCATCACAGAAAAAACATTCATTTAGATTTTGGCTGTTCATAGACCAAAAACTGCGATAAGAGTTGGAAACTTTTACACATTCATAAGATAATTCACATTCAAAACACCAAAACATATCCATGCAGTCCCGACTGGTTAGGCCAAACGTGTTGCAGTAATGACAATTTTCGGCTTGTTCGCTGTTAAAACAAAGATAACAATTTTTAAGATCATTAGTGTCATTGCAGTATTCGCTGGTTTCATTATTGCGATTTTGCAGGTTGATCGAAGGGACTTTTTTGAGTAGCTCCTCGAATTGGTCAAAAAATGGCCTGTTAAAGTCAAAATCTTTTCCATAAGTTAAAGGATCCCACTTGTCCGACCACCAGACAGCCTGATCATAAACCGGATTTTTAAAAGTTGGAGGATAAACCGAAATAATATCCTTACCCGAAAAATCACATTTGCGCTTATATAAAACCCTTTCATTCCTAAAAGCCGTCAGGCGCTGCATTCTGCATTTGGGACAAATAACCGGCGCTGGCAATATATATTTTACGCCTTTAATAACAGGAGAAATCTTATCGTAAAATTCCAAATCTTCATTAGCGATTTCAAAACTTTTCTGACAAATTTTGCAGTTTTTTATTTCTGACATATAGCCCATAAAATACGGTCGAATTCTGAAACTTTATCGCCACATTTGCAAGGGGTTTCAATAAACCGCATCCAGATAACACTTTTCGCAATAGACAATTTCTGCATGTTTAGGCGGATAAGTCGTCTTCATCACTGCTCCGCATTTATTACAATGATCTGAATAGATTTTATAACTGTTTCTCATATTCATTCTGGTGCGATGCCTGCATTCATAGCAGCTTCGTGGAATTGGTAAATTTGTTTTTTTGTAAAACGCCAATTCAAGCTTGATTATGCGATAATTTTTATGACACTCCGCACAGGTTAATATTTCTTTAGTTATACTTTCATCAATCGCTCCGGAAGAATCGGGTAATGCAGCCATAGTTGCAGGTACGTAATTCTTTTTATCTTCATCAAGCCAGCTATAACCGAGTTTCAAAGCTTCCGCTTTTGTAAGCGGATAAAAATCCTGAGCGGCGGTTTCGTTGTAGTCAAAAGGTGAAACGGTTTTTGGGAAAAACTGCCCCCATTCCCCATTTTTCTTCATCTGTTCAATAATTTGTGGCACCAGCTTTTCATATTCTTCTTTTGAGTATTGCTTGTTTAAAATGCAATATTTTTTGTGTCGCAAACCTACGCACCCAAAACAGTCGGCCGAAGAAACACAACTATCGCAATAGCGTAAACCATTGGAAAACCAGGTGTAGTTGCAGAAAGCAATATCGGTGGATCCTCTTGAAACAAGTGATGAATAGACAACTTCACACTTTGGCCAACCTGCGGAATAGCAGCCGTAAACATCTTTTGAATCACTCAACGAAATGGAATTGCAACAATCTTCACCGTTATGACCATCAAAACAATCAATGCAATTTTTTGAGTCATACAGGTATTCTCCGCTGCAATTTTCGCTGTTAATCAGTTTAAGATTTCTGCGAATTGTCTTTTTGCGAATGTCCAAAAACAGCTGATAGGCTTCCTGATAACTTTTCCATGATCCATTCAGATATTTTTTCTTAAAGGTCTCGAATTCCTCTTTGCTGCAAGGTTTATTGAAGATGTGATAACTTTTATTAATTAAATTTGAACAAAGAAAGCAATTGTTGCAGCCACGGAGTTGATAAGAAAAATAACATTCATTGCTGTTCGCGGATTCCTGCAACATGACGCAGCTATAACAATTTTCACTATCGCTGCAGTTATAACAAAGCGTGCTGTTGTGAGTGTACATTGAGTCCAAAACGTCTTTATCGTTAACCATCCAATAAGAATACATCATGTCTTCACACCCGGCTACAAGCGAGTTTAAATAGCAATTTTTAGAAGTGCGGATGTGGCCGTTATAATCACAATTTTCACTGTTAAAAACGGAAGTTCCTTCGCGAGGAACAACTTTTTGCAGTTCGGCAAATTGTTCAAAGAATGGACGATTAAAATCGAAATCCCGACCATAATCCAGGGCTTCCCAAGTGTCTCCCCACCAGATTGAGTTGGCGTAAATTTTGAACGGACTATCCGGTCTGTAAGCACTTAAAATTTCTTTTCCAGTGGAGTCACATTTCCTTTTATAGAGCTTCCATTCATTGCGGAAAGCCATCAATATTTGCAATCTTTCATCCGGTGTCGTAGTTGGTTCCGGTACGCCAAGGCGTTTGCAAAACTCGATTTCCTGATCCTGAAGCTCAAAATTCTTACCTGATAAGTGTGATTTTCTAATAGACATAAGTGATAATAAAGATTTTCAAAATGATAACCCAATAAACCCGTTTTGGATAGCACTTTTCACAAAAAATTTAGAAGATTTTAATTCTGGAATATTAAGCTTGGTTAAAAGCCATGTTCTTGATATTTTATTTCATAACATTCATCATATATATGAATTTAATTAATTTAACTAATTTTATGTCAGTATTTACTTTGAAACTTTTCAACACAGGGCAAATAACCCTGCCTAAAGCATGGCGCGAAAAATTCACGACAAAGTTGTTTCTGGCAAAAGAAACCCCTGAAGGTTTATTGATCCAGCCAATCGAAAAGAATGAACTGGTCTATTTTGAAAATAAAGAAAGTTTTGGCCTGTATTGCGAAAAAGGCCTGCCAGTCGACGATATTATTTCAACCATCAAAAAAATCCATGGAGCAGATTGAGAAATGAAAGGCCTACAAAAAATTCTAATAAACCGCTTCCAGATAACATTTTTCACAATAGACGATTTTCCCCCGCTTAGCGGGGGACCCCGCTGCGGCGGTGGCTGGCCTTTCCGGCGCATAAGAAGTCTGAATTTCTGCTCCACATTTTGCACATGCACGTTTCCAAAGATGCAGGGGGTTGCGTTTGCTCATCCTTTGTTTATGCCTGCAATCAGGGCAAAGATGAGGCAAAGGGATATTCCCTTTTTTATAAAATGCCAATTCCTGTTTGATAATTCGATAATTTTTATCACAGCCATCACAGCTCAGAATTGCCTGCAGTAAGTCATCCCGAACTTCAGCGACGTTATCAGGGATCTGAATTTTTGGTCCGGCATATTTGTTTGATAAATCCTCTTCTTGAAAACCAAGTCCAAGCTTCAAAATTTGCTCTTTTGTGAGAGGAAATTGCTCGTTTGCGACCGTTTCATTATAACTAAATTCAGAAATATTCATCGGGAAAAATTCACCGAAGTCGCCACTATTCGATCCGGAAACACTTATTTTCTTCATTTGTTCGATAATGCGCGGCACAATTTTTTCATATTCTTCTTTGGAATATTGTTTGTTCAAGATGCAATACTGCTTATGCCTAAGCCCTACGCAGCCAAAGCAGTTTTGACTGCTAAAGCATCCAACGCAATAAATCAAATCACTTGTTCCAGACCAGCATTGAATGCAAAAAAGATCATGTTTTGCGCCTAATGCCGTATTGATTGATTCATAGACAAGCTCTGCATCGCGCCCAACCGTGCTCACATCCATATTGTCTTTGGAATTACGCCAAACGTGTTCGCTGTATTTACAGTCCTCCGCATCATGGGCATGAAAACATTCTTCGCAATTTTTGCTTTGCTGAATGTAGTCACCGGAACAATTTTCGGCCTTCAAAAATTGGGCATAGCGATGCGGAAATTTCAATAATAACTTTTCAAATTCAAGTTTATTTTTAGATAAATTGGAATAAGAACCATCCAAGTATTTTCCCTTGAGAATTTCATACTCTTCTTTTGTATATTGTTTGTTAAAAATGCAGTATTCTTTTTGGCGAAGATTCACGCAAAAAAGACAATTTTTGCATCCGATACAATCATTCAAAAAAGCGCTATCGGAACAACCGTTACAATTTTGTGACCACTTCAAATTATAACAGTTATAGCAATTATCAACTTCATAACATTGCTGTGACTCATGTGAAAAAGATGAGTCAACGCAGTCGGTACATTTCTGCAGCCAATAGCCATAAAGACAGTCTTCATTGTTGCTGCTTTCAAAAACCAGATAGCAGTTTTTGCAATTGGCGATCAAATTACAATAATCCGAATTTTCATTATTTTCACTTTTGATATTCATTTGTGGAACCTCGTGCCAAAGCTCAGCGAATTGCTCAAAAAACGGCCTATTAAAATCAAAATCCTTACCAAATTCAGTGGCATCCCAAGTATCTTTCCACCATTCTTTATGATCATAGACTTTATATTTTTTGTCGGGACTATACATCGAAATCAGCTGCTTTCCCGTTAAATCACATTTACGATTATAAAGTTTTCGTTCGTTTCTAAAGGCTAACCTCCGCTGTCTTCTGCAGTCAGGGCAAAGAGTCGGCGAGGGGATTTGATATTTTTTGCCACCAAAAACAGGCGAGATTTTTTCATAAAAATTCAAGTCATTATCCGTAATTTCGAACTGAGTTTTACACTGACGACAGTTTTTTAACATAATTCAGAGCTTTTAATATACTTCCTTTTCATAACATTTTTCGCAGTATACAACTTCCGGGCGATCGGGCGAATATGTGGTTTTAATTTCCGCACCACATTTTGCGCAATTTCTGGTCCAAAGTTTGCGTGGATTTCGTAAGTCAAAACGCGCCTTATATCTGCAATTAAAGCACTTTAAAGGCACCGGGATATTCATTTTTTTATAAAGTTTTAATTCCTGACTAACCAATTTGTAATTTTTCCCGCAGCATTCACAGGTTAAAATTTTATTGGCAAAACTTTCATCAACATTGGAAATTTTTTCCGGAATTACAATTTTTGCACCCTGATATTTTGTGATGCTTTCCTCATCTTTCCACTTAAACCCTTTTTGCAGGATTTGCTCTTTGCTAAGCGGATAATACTCATTTGCAACGGTCTCATTATAAGCAAAAGGCGAAAGTTGTGCCGGGAAAAATTGTCCCCATTCTCCTGTTTCTTTCATATGTTCAATAATACGCGCACTCAATTTTTCATATTCTTCTTTGGAGTATTGTTTATTGAAAATACAATACTGTTTTCGGCGCAGACCAATGCAGCCAAACAGGTCTCCCGATCCGGCAAAACAGTAATAACAATGGGTTAAATTTTTAATATTATTACCGCAATAAGCGCTGAATTTTACGTTATAAAAGCCGTTTCCGCAGAGCTGGTTTTCGTAACCAAGTTCAGCCGGCAAGCCCCAGGCATAACAATCGTAACAATCCTTGGCGCGATGAAACCAGACGCACCATTTGCAATCTTCCAGATAGGTGGAGTCATAACATTCTTCTGAATTTTTTGAAAAGAAAACGTGATCACCAGTCACATTTTCATTGCTGATTCCGGCATAATATTTATGCGGAATTGATTTTTTTAACGCATAAAATTTCTCACGGGCAGCCTCAAAAGAAGCTCTATCTTTAAGTAATTCCTGAACTTTTTTGAAATATTCTTCTTTGGAGTATGGCTTATTAAAAATATAATATTCCTTGTTTTTTAGCGACACACAGCCAAAACAGTTCGAGCATCCTTTGCAGTCATACAGAAAATATGAATCTCGGCAATTCTGACAAATCTGACTGTGCTGCAGATTGTAGCAGTTATAACTATCAATACATTCATAGCAAAGCTCCGAATCAAAAATAAAAAAACAGTCAGAAACATCCTTGCAGCGCTGAATATAGGTTGTATAAAAACAATCTTCACTGTCGCTCGCCGCAAAAATCAAATAACAATTTTTATTTCCGGAACTTAAATGTGTATAGTCGCAATTCACATTATCATCGTGCATGTTGATGGAAATAACCGGAACCTCCAACATCATCTCTTTGAATTGTTCAAAAAACGGCCTGTTAAAGTCAAAATCACGGCCATATTTCATTGGATCCCATTTGTCACTCCACCAACACTTATGACAATAAACTTTCACCGATTTATCCGGCGAATAAATCGAAATTATCTGTGAGCCGCAAAGATCACATTTACGGTTATAAAGTTTGCGCTCATTACGCCAGGTTAAGCGCCTTTGCATGCGACAATCAGGGCAAAAATTTGGCTGCGGAACCTGCATTTTTGTATAAAAAGCCTGATCCTTATCTGTGATTTCAAATGATCCGCCACATTGTTTGCAGGATTTATTCATGATTCAAAATCTTTTTAGAGTAAAAATTAATAAACTTCTTTTAAATAACAGCTTTCGCAATAGACGATTTCTGGCCTATTTGGGGCGTAACTCGTCGTTATTGCTACGCCGCACTTTGCACAATTGCGTTCCCAAAGCTTGCGTGGATTTCTAGCCTCCATGCGTTCCAAGTGTCTGCATTCATGACAAATATTTGGCACGGGAACGTTAATTTTGCGATAAAGCTGTAATTCCTGAGGAATTATTTTGTAATTTTTTGAACATTTATCGCAGACCAGAATTTGTTTTGTTATTTCATTTGGAGTTTCCTGAATATTTTTTGAAATAATGACTTTTGATCCCTGATATTTACCTGAAAGATCTTCATTTTTCCAGTTTGCTCCTATCTTTTTTGCCTGTTCAGGTACTAATGGAAAATAATCCTGAGCCAAAGTCTCGTTATAACTAAAAACAGAAATGCTCATCGGGAAAAATTGCCCCCATTCGTCCGTTTTTCGCATGTGTTCAATGATTCGCGGCACTAATTTTTCGTAATCTTCTTTGGAGTATTGTTTATTCAAAATACAATATTCATTCTTTTTTAGGCCTACGCAGCCAAAAATATTTTTTGAATTAAAGCAAAGACTATTGTAATAATCAAAACTATCAAACCAGCAAATATCGTTAAAGGCATGCATATAATTACTTTCGCTACCCACGGCTTCATAAACAAGTTCGGAATTGTCATCATTGATAACGTCATAAGAATCCTTCATATTGGTTGCATTGCAAACAAATTTGCAATCCTGGAGATTTTTGCCTTCGTAACAATTCAGGGAATTTTTTGAATTAAAAAGCGCGTCACCTGTACAGTTTTCTAAGTTTACGCCGTTTATATATTTCCTTATTGCCTGCTTTTTTAGCTCATTAAATAGAGCTTTACTCGCTTCGAAGTTTTTAAGCAATTCGGGAAGTTTTTTGCGATATTCTTCTTCACTATACTTTTTATTCTCGATATAAAATTCAGCATTATTAAGATTGCAGCAGGCAAAACAGTTTTTACAGCCCTTTAAATTAAAGCCTAAAATACAGTCACTGCAGTTATTTGAATTTTGTAGATATTGTGAGTTGTAGCAATTTTCGCAGTCCACTAGTTCATAACAAAGTTCACCTGTATTAAGGTTTGAGCATTCAGCACAATCCTTCATTTTAAAACTGCGATTGGAATAGTACGAATTTTCACAATATCCACATGTAAATAAAAGATAAGAATTTTTATTACGAAATCCAAAGTTACAATATTCACTGTTTTCGATTTCTTTATTGATGAGTGCAATTCGCGGTACGACTTTTAAAAGTTCGGCAAATTGCTCAAAAAATGGCCTATTAAAATCAAAATCACGGCCATAATCCAAGGGATTCCATTGGTCTCCCCACCAGGCTTCGCGGCCATAAACTTGTACAGGTTTGTCGGGACTATACATTGAAATGATTTCTTTCCCTGTTAAATCGCATTTTCGATGATAGAGTTTTCTTTCATTGCGAAATGCTAAACGCCTCTGCATGCGGCAATCAGGACAAAATACCGGTGCGGGTATTTGGTATTTTTTACCAGCAAAAATTGGAGAGATTTTTTCGTAAAATTTCGAATCCTCATCAGTGATTTCAAACGCGTTTCCGCATTGTCTACAGTTTTTAGTCATACGTAGGCGAGTTGCAATTTATTAAAATTATTTTAAACTCACAGCTTACATTTATACCACACTGTATTACTTTGTAAACTTAATGGAAAAAGAAAGACAAAGCAATGTACCATAATAGCCCTTACATAAGCCTTTACAGCTGGATCTAATTGATGTATATTATCTGTAGAAACACTTTTACAACAAGACCGCCAAAGGCGATCCGCGCCTGCCCTAAGCAGGCATAGCAGTTAACTCCTGCAAAGCAGGAACAAAATTATTAATTCATATAATTCCAAGTTGAATGTTCTACCCCGATTTTGATCTTTTAGGCCTAACTGAAACCGAAGGCAAAGTTTATATGGCAACGCTGGAGCTTGGAGGAGGCTACGTTAGCGCGTTAGCCCGCCGAGCCAAACTTCCACGCGTAAACTGTTACCACACGCTTGAAAACCTGGTTAAAAAGGGCCTGGTGAGCTTTATTACGAAAGATAAGGTTAGGTATTACTCTGCTGAACCGCCGCAAACCATTGTTCATGCTCTTGAAGAAAAAAGTAAATACGCCCGAAAAATTCTTCCTGAGCTCCTTTCCATCACCAATACGCTCGCCTTTAAGCCAAAAATTAAATATTTTGAAGGAATGGAAGGAATTAAAAACATTTTGGAAGATGTCTTAACGATGAAAGAAGACCCTTCAACAGCCAAAAAAGAAATGCTCGGTTATTCCAACTTGAAAGCCTTTGGCGAGATTTTGGATGATTTTATTCCCAATTACGCCGCCGAAAAAATGAAGCGCAACATTAAAACCCGCATTATTTGCCCCAGTAGTTCGGAAGCATTTTCTTACGTGAAAAATCATTATCCCAAAAATTTCCCACCGGAACTTGTTGAGATTTTATTCGTAAATCCAAAAGAATTCTGGTTCGAACATCAGATCATGATTTACAACAACAAAGTGGCAGTTATCTCTTTAAATAAAGAAGAACTGGTTGGGATGATTTTTGAAAGTCCGGTCTATGCGCGCTCGCAAACGGCAATTTTTAATCTGGCCTGGTTGGGCGCCAGCAGCTTTATTGCGCTGTGATATAGCCGAATTTCACAAAGTGCGGCGAGCGGCTTAATAAATTTCCTTCAAATAACATTCTTCACAAAGCACTGTTTCCGGCCTTTTCGGAGCGTAAGTTGACTGAAGTTTTTTTGAACAGTTGCTGCAAATTCTTTCAAAAAGTTGTCGTGGATTACGAATCTGCATCCTTTGTTTATGCCTGCACTCTGAGCAAATTCTTGGCACAGGAATATCCATTTTACGATAAAACTGCAATTCTTGATTAACAATTTTGAAATTCTTATGACAATCCAAACAGAGCAAAATTTCGTTAACCATTGCATCTGTAAAATCTTTAATTTGATCCGGAATTTTCAACCTTTGAGGTTGTGCAGTTTTTTCATCTTCATCCTTCCACTGGAATTTTTCTTTTAGTGCCTGCTCTTTTGTCAGAGGATAATAAGCAGAAGAAGTGGACTCATTATACCCAAAACAGGCTAAATCCTTTGGCAAAAACTTTCCCCATTCCCCATTTTTTTTCATGTGCTCAACAATTTTCGCATACAATTTTTCATAATCTTCTTTTGAATATTTTTTATTTAAAATACAGTATTGCTGATTCTTAAGCCCTGTACAGCCCAAAAGATTTTGGGAATTTTGGATAAAATCGCAATATTGAATATTAGATGAATCCGCAATGAAAAATGAAAATTGAATATTATAACATTTCATAACAGACACACACTGATACAAAAGCTCAGCATCATCACCCAAAAGGCAGGACTGAAAACAATCTTTTTCCTTGCTGGCGAAGATAATATTACGCAAATCCTGGCTTTCACTTACATCAAAACAGTTCTTACAATTTTTACTGTTTTTAATGTAATCACCGCTGCAATCCTGGCAGGAAACAGTATGAATATATTTAACTTTTCGCTTCTTTAGTAAATCCAAAAAATCCCCAAAATTCTTTTGCTGCTGCACATAAGACCCATTTATCAGCTCCTGCTTTTTTTGCAGATATTCTTCTTTTGAATATTTTTGATTATTGATGCAATAGGATTGATTAGCCAAATTTGTGCACAAAATACATTCGCTGCAACCAATACAGTCACTAATAAAATAACAATTATTACAGTTTTTTGAATCAAAAGTAACCCGGCAACCATATGAATTTAGAGTGTCTCCCATCACATAACAAAGCTCGTTAAAATTGCTGTAATCAAGGTCAAGTGAGCCCACGTTGCTCATGCAAAGCGTGCCAAACAAACAGTTTTGATTAAAATCACCACCAAAAATTAAATAACTGTCTTTATTTCCATAAGCACTATTGCAGTAATCGCTATTAACAGCATTTATATTTGTTAATGCCAGTCTTGGTACTTGCAATTGTAATTCTTTAAACTGTTCAAAAAACGGCCTGTTAAAGTCAAAATCGCGACCATAAGAAAGCGCGTCCCATTTGTCACCGTACCAATAATCGCTTTTATAAACCTTATATGGCTTGTCAGACGAATAGATAGAAATAATTGTCTCACCGGTTGCATCACATTTTCTTGTATACAGTGCCCGTTCATTTCTAAAACAAAGTCTTTGCTTTTGATCACATTCGAAGCATAATTCTTGTGGTTCAAATCCGAATTTTTTAAAACAATCCCAATCTTCCTGCTCGTAAGAAGAAGGCTTCTGGCACTCTTTGCAATTAAAAGTTACAATCGACATGTGAAATAAAAAATCTAAACGGATTATAATAATAGTAGTCCGTAAACGCAATTAACAACCTCCACAACCTTCGAGGTCGGCCCAACCTCAAAGGTCGGTTGTAAGAAATAGTCCAATAACCCGTCATAAGATATGCAAAACATGAATCCCGAAGAAATTGAAAAGGAGTTTGTAAAAACCTACGATCTGTATGCTGATGCCATTTTTAGGCACTGTTACTTCCGCATTAACGACCGTGAAAGGGCCAAAGATTTAATGCAGGAGGTCATGATTAAAGGCTGGCTTTACCTTAAAGAAGGCCAAAAAATTGATAACATCCGGGCGCTCCTTTATAAAATTGCCCACAACATTATCATTGATGAAATCAGAAAAAAGAAAGCGGTTTCGTTGGATACTTTAAAAGAACAGGGATTTGAACCAGCGGACGAAAAAGATGAATCGGCCGAACTTGAAAAAATAATGGAGGTGGGAAAAGTTAAAGATTGCCTCCCCAAAATGAATCCAAAATATCGCGAAGTCATTGTAATGAGATACATAGATGAACTCTCAATCAAAGAAATGGCTGAAACTCTGGCAGAATCGGAAAACGTCATCTCGGTCAGACTCAATCGCGCAACCAATCAACTTCGACAATTATTAAAAAATTAAGGCCTAACTTTAAAGAATATGAATAACAATTTTAAAAAATCAGTTGCGGATATCAGGCTTACACAAGAGGAAAAAGCCCTTGGCAAACAAAAACTTTTAAAGTTCATGCAGGCCAATCCCGTAAGAATTTCAAATTCAATACGTCATCAGAGTTGGTCGACATTAGTTCGATCAAATTTTAATTTCTTAACCAAAAATTTCATGAAAGCATTTCTCGTAAAACCTATCGGCGCAGTTCTGGGACTTCTGATAGTTGGTGGAATTGGCACAAGTTTTGCCGCTCAAGGTAGTATGCCTGGTGATGTCTTATATCCGGTAAAGATTCATTTCAACGAAAAAGTTGCCGAAATGGTTCAGTTTTCAACAAAAGCAAAGGCCGAAATTGCTTCAGCTCAGGCTCAAACTCGTTTAGAGGAAGCCGAGAAGTTGGCTGAACAGGGGAAATTGAATAGCGACATTCAGACTGAATTAACCGCTAATTTTAATGAAAAGGTAGCCAAAACAAAGGGTTTGTTTAAAAAGCAAAAAGCGGAAAATGATCAAGCTGGCGCTAAAGAAGTTCGTGGTAAATTTAATTCTTCTTTAAAAGCTCATCAAAAAGTTTTGGAAAATCTTGCCGCAAATGGCAGAGGCGACAGTCAGGCATCAGAAGTAATTAACGGGCTTATTACTAATGTGAAATCTTCCATTGATAATGAGAATGAACAGGATGACTTAGGCGCTAACAAGCAGGAAGATGCGCAAGAAGGAACTCAGGAATCCAATGATGAAGCTCAGGAAACTAATCAAACAACTCAGCCAAAAGTTAGTGTCCCATCGACTTCAACTTCCGCCGAAATTAAAACCGAAGATCAGGCCGGACTTGAAACCAAAGATGGCACAGAGCTTAATGTAGAAACTGAAGATGACGTTAGGGTTGGGTTATAATCTCAACAGAAATTTCCATCGTAAATAGACTAAAAAAGAGCTTCTTATTGAAAAGAGGCTCTTTTTGGATAATCATAGAGCCGACCAAAACACACCACGACGTACAACTTAAATTTCCCCATGCTCAAAACTCAACAGCAACTTTTGGAGGACGAAGCTAAAATATTGGCTTCTTATGCCATGAAAAATGCGGAAAGTGCCGGACGAGTTTATAAAGAGCCGGAAGATCCTTACAGATTACCTTTTCAACGTGATCGCGCCAGAATTATTCATTCCAAGTCTTTTAGAAGGCTGCAAGCCAAAACTCAGGTTTTTGTTTCTTATTTTGGCGATCATTATCGTGATCGCATGACACATTCAATTGAAGTCTCGCAAATTGCGCGCGACATTAGCCGAACTTTGGGTTTAAACGAGGATTTAAGCGAATGTTTGGCACTTGCCCATGATTTGGGTCACCCACCGTTTGGACATGGTGGAGAGGCCGCTTTGGATGAAGTTTTGCAACCTTTTGGATTACATTTTGAGCACAATGAACAAAGTCGTCGCATCATTGAGAAACTTGAAAAAATTCATCCGGAATATGATGGACTTAATGTCACTAAAGAGGTTTTGGATGGCTTACTTAAGCACCATCCGGAGCTATATAAAAAATATCTGGAGTTTGAAACTTCGCCACATTTGGAAGCCCAGGTTGTGGATCTTTCGGATGAAATTGCCTATACCAATCACGATATTGATGACGGTCTGCGCTCCGGATTGATTACGATTGAGCAATTACAGCAATTTACACTTTGGCAAAATGCGGAAAAAATGGTTAGTAACGAAATCGGAACAGGCATTTCATTAGAAGATAATGACAAAAAAGACCGATTTTATTTGCGGGTAATCAGCACTTTAATTAAGTTGATGATTCATGATCTTTATTCTACGACCCATGAAAATCTTGAGCGGAATCAGATAAAAACGGTTCATGATGTTAGGGCGCATAAAGGAATGCTGGTTGGATTTAGCACGGAAATGAAACAACAATTGGCTGATCTGCGCGCATTTTTGATGAAAAATTATTATTTGAATCCCAAGGTTTCTGATGTAATTGATAAAGGTAAGCAAATTTTGAAGGATCTTTTCCGGCATTACCTTGACCATCCGGAAAAATTGCCTCATCCTTCAGACGAAAACGTAAAAGCTTCCGAAAGGCTGGAGGTTGTGATAAAAGATTACTTGGCAGGCATGACCGATCATTATGCCGAAGAGATGCATTCAAAAATTACCAATTCCTAATCAACAAAAATGGTCTGTCCAAAGTGCAAACAGGATGACACCAGAGTGCTGGATTCACGCGACACGCACGAGAAAAAAGAGATTCGTCGTCGTCGTGAATGTATTAAATGTCAGCACCGTTTTACCACTTTTGAAAGAGTGGAAACGGCCAATTTTATTGTTATTAAAAGAGACAATTCCCGTGAAAGTTATGACCGTGAAAAGCTGGCGCGCGGCGTTTGGAAAGCCTGCGAGAAAAGGCCGGTTACCCAGGAACGTGTCGAAAAACTATTAAATGAAATCGAAGAAGAATTGGGGAATTTTGGTAAAGAAATTCCCAGTAAAATGTTGGGCGAAGCACTCATGGAAAAGCTTAAGAAACTGGACGAAGTGGCTTACATCCGCTTTGCATCCGTGTATCGCCAATTTAAAGATTTGGAGAGTTTCAAAAAGGAACTCCAAAAATTGATTGACTAGAAAAACCGTCCCATCCGCATTTTTCAGCCATTTTTTTGTAATACAAAACTCGACGAAGAGTTGTATTTAGTGTAAGAAGAAACCTAATCATCACTTTATATTTGACATATATTCTGTATGTGTTATAATTTGATGATTCATTTATTTACATAAAAACCGTGAAAAATCTTGATAAAAAAATTCTACTCTTCATTGTCTTCGGTCTTGTTTTTGCAACACCGGGACTTATGGCAAAACTTGCCAACTGGCAGGATCTTCAAAACAAAACAAACGAATTAAAAGCAAGTCCGGTTGTTTTGCAGGCTAATGTAAATAATCCAGTCGTGACTATAGTAAGCCAACAGCCGGTAACTCAGCCCACTCAAACTCAAACACAGGCACAAACTCAAGCATTACACGATGCTGCCGCCAGTACGCCGGACGGTGCAATTCAAACTAATTCACCAACATTACCCGCTACAACTCCACCAACAATTGACTGTAATTTTACCAAACCAACTAAGTCCGTTTATTCCGCAAAATTGGTCAGTATTCAAAAAAAGCCCGTGGTTGGCCCCGGTGAAGCTTTTCAAACTGAAATTTACATGGAAAATACCGGAAATGCTCCCTGGTTTTCCGAAAACAGCGGCTGCGAAAATGTTAATGTAACCTATTTGGGCACAACTCACGAAAAAGATCGCACAAGCCCATTTTCGGCTGATGGAAGCCTTTGGGATAGTCATTGGGTATCCGGCAATCGCATCAAAATGGATGCCAGCCGTATAGATCCAAAAGGAATGGCCAAATTTACTTTTTGGTCCAGAGCCCCACAGGAAATGGGTTACTATCGCGAATTTTTTGCACCGGTAATTGAAGGCGTAAGCTGGATAAATAACGAAGAGGCGACCGTAGCAATGGATATTCGCGTTGGCGAATTTGAATTAACTCCGGAACAAACACAATATTTGCCATACATTGAATTAAGCACAAATCTTTCCAAATTGGATTTCAGTGGCGAGAAAAAAATAGAAGTTAGTCTAAAGCAACAAAAAATGTGGTTAAAAATTGGGGATATAACAATCAGCTCTTTTGTGGTCAGCACGGGGGCATACAAAACACCAACCCCAAAAGGAACCACCAAAATCATTCTAAAGCAGAATGTGCGCGTGGCCGGATCAAGGCCACACTACATTATGCCTTTATTTATGATGTTCAGAAGTGGCGGATTTGGTTTCCATGCTCTGCCAAGCTTAGCCAACGACAAGGGAGTTTTTTGGAGAGAGGCGTTAGACCACATCGGCACACCACGAAGCCACGGCTGCATCCGCTTATTACCGGAAGACGCCAAAGTGGTTTTCAACTTTGCCGACATTGGAACCAAGGTAGAGGTTAGGGCTTAGCACGGCTTTTTTCTAATGACTTTTTCTCTTTCCCTTTTTTGCAGCTAAACTCTCTCGTTCCCTAATAGTATGTTCTGGTGTAGTGAGACCTACCTGCTTTTTTATTCCAAAAACAATCTCATCAAAATCCTCACCGGTTAAATCAAATGCATCATCCCCGACAGCTACTGCGCATGCTGCAGTAGTATCATGGTCGGATTTTTCATCTTCTACTAATTCTATTACAAATGGTTGCGCTTCAGAAGTCGTTTGGTGACCCATATAGAAAAATTAAAATCAAGATAATATCTTACGACAACTCTGCGTAACGTGTCAAGTTGTTTCTTAAAACAAGCTTTTGTCTATGAAAATAGACCAATTGACCTTTAGTAGTTTTCTTGTCATTACTCCCATCGAGGATGATAGCAGTAATGGCTCTTAGCCTAGAGTCATTCATTGAATGATCATATCCGGAACCCCAGATATCATTAACCAAAATTTTAACTATTTCCATGTAAAGAGGAAGCTTGCCGGTTTCCCCATTCACAAAAGCTTCAGTATCTCTTAAAGCTAAAAGTTTATCCGCTGCACCATCAAAATCCAAAGCAGCTGGGATAGCTTTAAGGCCTGGATTAATCATTAAGAAAAAATGAAATATTGCCTTTTGACCATTTAGTTTTGCAAATTCTTTTTTTTCTTCGAGGAGTACATTGTATGGTCTTCCAATTTGTCCTCCTGCCACAAGTGGAGGTGTGTCGGCCTTTGTTCTATAATTTGCAGTAGGGAAGGTATCGCTTACTAATTTTTCTCTTTTGGGTGATGTTTTTTTTGCAGGGGCTCCTTTTCTTTTACCTCGTTTAAAATCAACAACAACAAGATTACTTAAAGCTTTACCCGCTTTTTTGCGAGTATCACCCGTGATCTCTTGCCTTTCATCAGCTAAAACACCATCAACGTCCTCAGAAGCACTACGATCTTCTTCAGGTCGTGAATCTGAGCCTTTTTCTTGTTTAAGCCATGTGCTAATATCAATCACACCTTTAGGTAAAGGTAAATCTCGCACACCACCATTGCCTTCATTGTTGTCTACGCCTTCCACCATAAGAAAGAATATTAGGATTAGACAGTACAATACGTCATTTTAGTTAATTTTGTCAAGTCTTTCATGTCAGACCTCTTATCCAATCTCAATCCAAAGCAGCAGGAAGCCGTAAAAGCCACTCACGGACCTGTTTTGGTAATCGCCGGTGCGGGCTCTGGCAAGACCAAGGCACTTACCAATCGCATCGCTTACATGATTGAAGAGGAGCATGTGAGCCCCTGGAATATTTTGGCTGTGACTTTCACGAATAAAGCCGCGAATGAAATGAAAGAGCGCATCGTGAAGCTTTTAAAAAAAGACGCTCCGCTTGCGTTTAGTGAATATAGTTCTCAGGGTTCTGGCAGCCGGGATTTGCCTTCTGTCGGCACTTTTCACTCCACTTGCGTGCGCATTTTGCGTCAAAATATCCACCTTTTGAATTACGAAAATCAGTTCGTTATTTACGACACTGCCGATCAACAAATTCTGGTTAAGCAGATCATGAAAGATTTGCAGATTGATGAAAAACAGACCAATCCGCGCGCAGTTTTAAACTTTATTTCCAGCGCCAAAAATCAGCTGATTGGGCCCACACAGTACCATCAATTTGCCAATAATTACTTCACCGAAAGAGTGGCGGAAGTGTATGAAAAATATCAGAAAGCACTCCATAAAAATAACGCGCTGGATTTTGATGACATCATCATGAAAACGGTTCAGCTTTTTCAGTCTGAGCCAAAAGTTCTTGATCATTATCAGGAAAAATTCCGGTTTATTTCCGTTGATGAGTATCAGGATACCAACGAGGCGCAATATATTTTAACCAATATGTTGGCCAAAAAATATCGCAATTTGTGTGTAATCGGTGATTCCGACCAGAGCATTTATAGCTTTAGAGGAGCCAATATCGGCAACATTCTCAATTTTGAAAAAGATTATCCGGATGCCAAGGTGGTTAAGCTTGAGCAGAATTATCGCTCCACTCAGACGATTTTGGATGCAGCTCATGGAATTATTGTTAAAAATGCCAAGCGCAAAGACAAAAAACTTTGGACGCAGCGTGAAGGTGGCGAAAAAATTAAACTTGTTTCGGTTGATAACGAACGCCAGGAAGGTGAATTTGTAGCCAGGGAAATTATGGATCGTCTGCGCGCTTATGAAACGCCGGACTATCGCGATTTTGTGATTTTATACAGAACCAATGCCCAGTCACGCGTGTTGGAAGAAGTTTTTTTGCGTTATGCGATTCCCTACAAAATTGTGGGTGGTATAAAATTTTACGAACGCAAAGAGGTGAAGGATATTATCGCTTATTTAAGGGTTATTCAGAACCCCAGCGATTCGGTAAGTATGATGAGAATTATCAATACACCAACCAGGAAAATTGGCACCAAATCGATTGAGCAACTAAGACATTACGCGCAGATTCACAATTTAACTTTGTTTGAGGCCATGGAACAGGTGGGAAACAACAGGCAGGAAGTAGAAAACGGGATGTTGGATTCGGGAGATTTTGATTTGCAGGATTCCAAAATCGAATCTATTCAAAGATTTGCAAAAGTCATTCGCGATTTGCAACAGATCAATAGGGAGTTTTCGGCTTCGGGAGTCATTAAACACGTCCTTGAATACACAGGTTATAAGCAGATGATTGACGATAACACGGCAGATGGCGACGCCCGCGTTGAGAATATTTATGAATTGGTTGGTGTGTCCAGCAAGTACGATAAACTTGAGCCGGGCACTTCACTCAGTATTTTTTTGGAAGAGGTCGCTTTGATTGCCGATGTGGACAGCATGAGCACTCAGGATAATGCTGTAACTTTTATGACGATTCATTCCGCCAAAGGTTTGGAATTTCCAAATGTGTTTTTAGTTGGGCTTGAGGAAGGCATTTTCCCGCATTCCCGCAGTTTGTTGGAGCGTGACGAGTTGGAAGAAGAACGTCGTTTAATGTACGTGGCGATCACCCGCGCTAAAGATAAACTCTATTTGCTGAATGCCAAAAACCGCATGCTTTACGGAGAATCTCATGCCAATGCCGCTTCACAATTTTTGGCCGATATTCCGGCGGAATTATTTGAAGACGTGCAACCACAACGCCGGATTTTGCGTCGTGAAGAAATTAGTGGCACACCAATTCCAATGGAAGGAGTCGTGGAGGGGATCGCAGAAGGAAACTTGGCAAATGCCGGCGGATTTTCAAATGCAAGCGACGGCCCACGTTTTGTGCCGGACGAAGACTTTGCGGACAGCTCCAATCCGGAAAGTTATTCCGATGGCGATAAGGTTTATCACAATTCTTTTGGTGAAGGCGTGGTTGTAACCGTAACCGGAGGAGTGGCTACAGTCCGCTTTAAAAACGCCAGATACGGCATCAAAAAACTGGCACTTTCAATCGCGCCACTAAGGAAAATGTAGGTGTGCACGTGCACAGATTTCCATGTGAGCTTTTAAAGTTTATCCGCATTAATCGCCTTTTTTTCCACTTCGCTCAAAACAGTGGCAACTTTTCCTTCTTCTTTGATGCGATAAAAATTGCGAATGCTTTTTTCGCTTCCAAAAGCCACATTTTTAGTGTTACAAATGCTGCATTTATAAGCGAATTTTCTGCCTACGGGCATAGTCTGAACAATTTTTTCACAGTCTTTACAGTAGCAAATAACTCCTTCGGGCAATTTATTGTCTAGTTTTGATATGAACATAAATTCAATTCTTCAATAAATAAAAAACTTTAAATGGTCAAAACTAAAGGTCCATTCGGTAAGCTTGAGGTTGAGGTGCGTTTCCGGTATTAGTCCCGGCTGCAGCAACGGCGCTTCCAACAGTAGCTCGGGCCGCATTTTCGGCGGCACCAACAGTATTCTCGGCACTATCAGCGGCAATCGAGACGGTTTGTTTTTGCTCATCCGGTGTTTCACGAAGCGCAGGATTAGGCTTTGGAGTTGGATATGCTGTGCGCATTTCCGGATGCACAGTTCTGAATTCCGGACGATTTTGTTTAGTATCTTGATGAATGCGGGTTTCCTGCTGAATACGTGCCTCTGTCTGAGTTGAAGAAATTTCAGGCTTAATAGAAGCCATTTCCGGTCGGACCGAATTTGTTTCCGGTCGAACACTGCGCAGACTTTCTCGTGATTTTTGTTGCACAGCAGCCATTATTGGATCTCTTGTTTCTTCTTCAAAAGCTTTAATTGCGTGAGTCTTTTCACGGGTATTCAGATAGCCTCCGATTGTCAGACTTGATGCGGCCAAAAAGGCGATAAACATGCCATATCCCGGGTTTTTATCGGTAAGATTTACACCAAAATTTTTGTCAAAATAAATCGAATTGGTTACAAACAAAAGATAAAAAGAAAAAATCCCAAAACTCAAATAAAGCTTTGGAGATTTTAAAGATTCAAAAGGAATTTTAACTCTCAAATGATTGGCAATAATTAAAGCCAGGGTCATTCCGGCCATAGCCAAAAAAGTGAGCCCAATCAAATACAGCGGGCCATTGATCCCAATAAAAGTTTGTCCATAATGGAATGTATCCAAATCGCTATACCAAGGCAAAAACAGACTCAAAATCATCAACAGGGAGCCGGCCCCAATCAGTTTTTTTTCAAAAGAAAGTTCTGAAACTATCTGATTAATGCGTTTATTTGGCATAAAAATTTTTATTTATAGATTTGACGTGTGTGTTTGAACTATAAAAAGAAAAGTGCTATTTGTAAAGCAAAACCCCAATATTTTTGAGTACCCAAGTCGCACAAAAGCGAGTAGAATAGTGCAGAATTTTAGACTTTATTTTCTGCAATGAAAGAAGCTTCCATCACGCACAAAGTGCCTATTTCTACCGCGAGCGGAGCGAGTTCCATCATCGCACAGGCGACTCAGGCACACGCCCCACTTCGCATTGCCATAGACATCCGCGAGGCCGGCCACGAAAAAACCGGTAAAGGCTGGTATACATATAATTTGGTTCAGGCACTGCTGGAAATTGATTCGCATAATGAATACATCCTTTATACCGATCAGGAAAAAAATTCTTACAAGGAATTTAAAAATGCTCACATTAAAACCGTAAAAGGGAAGTCGGTAATTTGGCATTTGAATGTTTTGAAAGACCTTAAAAAGAGTCCGCCGGTCGACATTTTCTTTGCGCCGACCAGTTATATTATTCCCTGTTTTGCTCCAAAAAATTTGCGAGTGATTATTACCGTTCACGATTTGGTCGCATTTTTATTTCCAGGATCACATAATTCCAAAGCTGTTTTAATTGAACGCGTAACGTTGAGAAAAGCGCTCAAGAAAGCCGCAAACGTCCTTGTGGTTTCCGCGAATACCGAGAAGGATTTGCTGGATCGTTTCCATTATCCCAAAGAAAAAATCCACGAAGTTCCCTGCGCAACAACCGAATTTTATAAAGAAGAAATCGGCGAGCGCGAGTTAACCGCATTCAAGAAAAAGCACCATCTTCCCGATAAATTTATTTTAGCGGTTGGAACTCTTGAACCCCGCAAAAACTTTTCCACACTGATTAAAAGTTTTGTGATTGTTAAGCGAAAATATCCCGATTGCAAACTTGTAATTGTTGGCAAAAAAGGCTGGAAATATAAACTGATTGAAGAGGCTTTAAAAAAATATCAGTTGGAAAGTGATGTGATTTTTCCGGGATATTTGGTGGATGAAGATCTCCGCAAAATGTATCACCTGGCGAGCGTTTTTGTATTTCCATCTTTGTATGAAGGATTCGGGATTCCGCCTCTGGAAGCCATGGCTTGCGGGTGCCCCGTGGTAAGTTCCAACGTTGCGTCTTTGCCGGAAGTTATTGGAGACTCGGGACTTTTGATCGATCCAAAAAACGCCCACAAATGGGCCGACGCGGTTTGCAGTTTGCTCGACAACGAACAAACCAGAAATATGCTGATCGAAAGAGGTCATCGCCGCGCCGAAAAATTCAGCTGGGCCAACTCCGCAAAAATCGCCCTGGAAGTTTTTGAAAGTTATGCAAGATAGAGATAAGCCTATCTTTGCGCAACCAACCGTGCAGGCATATAATTTGAGCGCTTCATTAAGCAAGTTTTTATGGCTAATCAAACATCTTCACAGGCCCACTCCCTCCAGAAAATCGGCATTATCACCAAAAGTAATATTGGTGAGCGCAAAAGCGATCTAAAAAAAATTGTCGCGATGCTGAAGAAATTTAAAAAAGAGGTTTTGCTGGATGTAAATTCCGCGCCGGTTTTAGGTGTAAAAAATGGCCACAGAAAGACCGAACTGCTTCAGGTTTGTGATCTTGTTTTGACCCTTGGCGGCGATGGAACTTTGCTCAGAGCTGCCCGATGTACAGCCAATAAACCGACCTTAATCCTTGGTGTGAATTTTGGAAATCTGGGATTTTTGACTGAATCAATACCTGAAAAACTTGAGCAGGATCTTAAAAAATTATTTGAAGGTCATTATTATATTGATGAACGTTTTCTTTTGCGCATCAATCATTATCGCAACGGTCAAAGAATTAATACCTTTTTAGCTCTAAATGATGCGGTAATTAACCAGGGAGCTTTTGCCAGACTGATTGAAATGCAGGTCGAAATTAACAAACAGCGCATGGTTACTTTTAAGGCCGATGGCTTGATCGTGAGCTCTCCGACCGGTTCAACGGGTCATGCCCTTTCTGCCGGAGGACCAATTGTTCATCCTTCTTTGCCCGCTTTTATTCTTACCCCAATCTGCCCCGCAACGCTTTCCGTACGCCCAATCGTCATTCCAAATGATCGCGAAATAAAAATAACTTTGACTACCCAAAGAAAAGAAAACCAAAATGTCGGTTTAACCTTGGACGGCCAAAAAACCATTCCGCTTCAATATGGAGACGAAATCAAAATCCGCCAATCCAAGCGCAAGTTTTTACTGATTCGCCTAAAAGGTGGCAGCAGCTATTACCGCATGCTCCGCAGCAAACTCCACTGGGGCGAGCATCATGGGGATTAAAACAGCCAAATTCCGCTTATATAGCTCTCACACAGCCTGGCCATTGAAGAAATTGCCGTTTTTTGGTATAATAAAGAGAAATAAAAAATCAGCACTCTTTAAACCCAAAAAAATATGCAAAAAAACAAAAAAAATCTTCTAATCGCTGGCGTCATAGTGCTAGTCGTTTTAGCAATAACCGGCCTGGTTTTAACTCAAGGCCAGAACTCTAATCTTCAGGGACTTTTGCCTTCACCATTTAGAAGCGGAACACCTTCTCAGGATCAAAATCGAGGGGGCCAAGTACCAGCGAGCCCTGCTGAAAAACAAGCTGCTCAAAAAGCCGCTGACGCTGAAGCTGCTAAAAAGGCTGCTCTTGATGCAGCTGCTAAACAAGCCGCTGCCGACAAATTAGCCGCTGAGCAAGCCGCTGCAAAAAATGACAAACAGCCAATGGGCAGCCCCAGTCAGGTCCAAAACCTGGTAGTTAAGATGTCAGCTCAACCGTTCGGTGGACAAAAAAATCCTAAAACAGATGGTCTCGATTCAGTCGCAGGTTTTGATATTTTGAGCAATAACCAGGCTCTGGTCGTTATAAAATCCATGACCTTTAATATTAAAGGTGATAACAGCCCAAATGTTACTAATTATGAACTTTGGGCAAACGAAACCCAATTAACAACTGACAAGCCAGATGTTAATATTAGCAATAAAACAGTTACATTTAATAACATCAGGTTCGTTGATTTTGACCAATTTAAACAGGTATTGATCGCACAAACCAAATCAATAAATGTGGTTGTTAAAGCAACAACGGCCAATGTTCTCTCAGGAAAAAATCAAGGTGTGTCAGTTTTATATTGGCTTGAAGTAAAGTCGATTGCACTTGATTACGTCTTCAACGGTCTAAAGACCCCATATACTGCGGAATTTACCCCGGCAGTTGCGGGACAGGTATCAATCTACACAAAATAAAAGATTTCAAAATAATAAAAAAGGGGAGGCACACATTGTGAACCTCCCCTTTTTTTATTTAAAACAATTTCTCACGCACGAAGTGAATTCCGTTTAATTCCTATTCAAGATCGCCGCCTGCGCCGCTGCAACTCTGGCAATCGGAATTCTATAAGGTGACAAACTCACAAAGTCCAAACCGATTTTGTGGCAGAATTTGATTGAATCCGGCTCTCCACCCTGTTCACCACAAATGCCGATTTCAAGCGGTTTCTGGCCTTCTTTACGCGGTACACCCCGTCCCAATTCCACGCACATCTGCATCAAACGGCCAACCGCTTTTTGATCGATTGATTCCGTTGGATCACGGTCCAAAATTCCATGCTCAAGATAATAATTTAAGAATTTTCCGGCATCATCACGGCTATATCCCCAGGTCATTTGTGTCAGATCATTTGTTCCAAAAGAGAAAAAGTCCGCATAAGGAGCCAGTTCATCGGCAGTCAAACAGGCACGTGGCAATTCAATCATTGTTCCGATTTTATATTCAAATTTAATTTGCCCGGCATACCTTGCAATCACACCTTCAGCTGTTTTTCGGCTTACAATAAGCTCTTTTAAGTCCGCGATAAATGGCAATTCAATTTCCGGCACAGGAACAATTCCACGGTTGCTTACCTCAATCGCCGCCTCAATAATGGCCTGCACCTGCATTTCATAAATTTCCGGATAGGTGATTCCAAGGCGCGCCCCACGGTGTCCAAGCATTGGATTTACCTCATGCAGATTCTCCACAATTTTTTCAATATCGGCGAGTTGCATGCCCATTTCTGTGGCCAATTCCTGCATTTGTTCCGTGGTCTTAGGCACAAATTCATGCAGTGGGGGATCAAGCAAACGAATCGTTACCGGCAGCCCACTCATCACTTCAAAAATCCCGATAAAATCAGCTTTTTGCATTGGCAACAATTTCGCCAAAGCCTTTTTGCGGCCTTCCACCGTGTTTGCCACAATCATTTCACGCACTACATCAATGCGATCACCTTCAAAAAACATGTGCTCGGTGCGGCAAAGTCCAATTCCTTCAGCACCAAAATCCTTGCCAACCTGCGCATCTTTTGGAGTATCGGCATTTGTACGAATCCGCAATTTTCTAACCGCATCGGACCATGCCAAAATCGTTTTAAAATCTTCGGTGATTTCCGGCTCAACCATAGGAACCGCGCCAAGCATTACTTCGCCGGTACTTCCATTTAAAGTAATCACATCACCTTCATGAATAACCAAATCGCCAATTTTTACAGTTTTGGTTTTTGCATCCACCATAATATCCGCGCAACCGGCCACACAGCACTTGCCCATACCGCGGCAAACCACAGCGGCATGCGAAGTCATTCCTCCGGTAGAGGTCAAAATTCCTTTGGATACATGCATTCCATGAATATCTTCCGGTGAAGTTTCACGTCTTACCAAAATAACTCTTTCATCGCGTTCAAAAGTCCAATTAACAGCGTCATCGGCACTAAAAACAACCTTACCAACCGCCGCACCTGGTGAAGCCGGCAAGCCCTTGGCAATCACGTTTTTAGAAGCTTTAGGATCCAGATCCGGATGCAAAAGTTGTTTCAAACTGCTCGCGTCAATTCGTAATAAAGCTTCATCTTTTGTAATCAATTTTTCACCGACCATATCCACCGCAATTTTAATCGCCGCCTTTGCCGTGCGCTTACCGTTGCGGGTTTGCAGCATGTAGAGTTTGCCTTCCTGAATTGTAAATTCAATATCCTGCATGTCACGATAATGATTTTCCAGATTCTCACGGACCTGATTTAGCTGCGCAAAAATCTCCGGCATCACTTCCTGCAATTGCGTTAATTTTTGAGGAGTACGAATTCCGGCTACCACATCTTCACCCTGTGCATTCATCAAAAACTCGCCATAAAACTCTTTTTCACCGGTTGAAGGATTGCGAGTAAAAGCCACGCCCGTACCGGAAGTATTTCCCATATTTCCAAAAACCATCGCCTGAATATTTACCGCTGTTCCATTCAAACCGGTAATATTATTTAGTTTTCTGTAGGTATTCGCACGATCATTATTCCAGGACTTAAAAACGGCTTCTATGGCCAGTTTAAGCTGTTCTTTTGGATCAACCGGGAAATCAATTCCAGCCTTTTCTTTTACAATTCGTTTGAATTCTCCGACTAAAAATTTCAAATCGGCCGCATCAAGATCGGTATCCAGCTTCACATTTTTTTTAGTCTTCAATTTATCAATTTCATCTTCAAACATTTCATGTGAAATGCCCAAAACAACATTTCCAAACATGTTCACAAAGCGTCTATAAGCGTCATAACAAAAACGTTCATTGCCCGTTTTTTTCACGAGTCCTGCAGCGGTTTCATCATTAAGGCCCAAATTTAAAATTGTATCCATCATCCCCGGCATCGACATTTTGGCTCCGGAACGCACCGAAACCAATAATGGATTTTGCGCGTCACCAAACTTCATTCCACTTTTTTCTTCCAGCTCTTTTAAATTTGTCTCAAGTTCAGTCTGAAATCCTTCCGGATAGTCGCCCCACTCTGCCGATGAATCAGCTCCACCACGTTCTGCCCTCTGATCCAAATAATACTTGCAGACATCGGTTGTAATCGTGAAACCTGGAGGCACAGGAAGCCCCAGATTGGTCATTTCGGCCAAATTGGCACCTTTACCGCCAAGTAGATCCTTCATGTCCTTATTTCCCTCTTTAAAAGCGTAAATAGACTTAATCATACGTGTATGTGGTTGTATGTGTGAAGTGCTGGAAGTGGCTGATGCTTTAGTCGCTTCACCTTTAGTAATAATAGCCTGGGACATAGTAGCAGTTTTAAATTGTAGAGCAAGATTTGCTTAAAAATGAAAAAACTTCAAGAAAGATTCCATGATTGGGCCTGGGAAAACCGCCAAAGGAATCGCCAAAAAGTATGCGATCATTTGCCCGGTAAAAGCCGCAAATAGCGGTATGGTCAGGTTATCATCCAGTTTGCCGGTAAATAATTCCACAATACTGGCCACAAAAGCCATACTCAAAAAAATCACCGGATAAAGCGGCAAAAACAGATATCCAATTACGCAATTCACCGCCAAGCCTCCCAAAAATCCTTCCAGCGTCTTGTTTTTATGGATTTTATGTCGTCCAAATTTGATTCCAATCAACGCAGAAGCTAAATCCCCAAAAATAGTTAAAAGCATCGCTGTCATTGCAATCGGATAATCAAAAGCGGAAAAAGCAATGATTGTCGCGGCAATAAAGAAAATCGTACCGGTCACATTATTCATTTCCCGTTTTCTAAGCGCGATGAAATTTGGCAATTTTGGCATGTATTCAAGCCGTACATATTCAACTTCAAGCAGTATCAAAAACAGCAGGGTTAAGCCCAAAATACCCACCCTTTGCGAAAAATATTGTCTCAGCAATGTGTACGCCAAAAGCACCGGAAGCTCCATCAAATGAAAAAGTTTCCGAATTATTTCCTTATAAAGCGAATGTTTTTTCATAATTATTGCGCAGCTCATCAAACTCCGGCTCGATTATACGCCCGCAGGAGTCAATTATAAATCAAAAATTATGAATTATAATTCTTCAAACAAAACAATTCGTAATTCGTAATTTCTAATTCGTAACCATAAACATTCTTCCTTCCGACCTACCAAACACTTCAGGGAAATAGGTCTCGGAAGCCATCGCCGGTAAATCATGATAAGTGCCCGGGGTGGTCGCTCTTACAAAATAATTAATTTCATAAACACCTTTTGGCAGGAAGTCCGCAAAATAAGTCATGCGATCATCCAAAACTTCGGAATGATTAAATCTCCAGAGTTCGTTATAACAGTCCCAAGTTAGGCACATACTGCCTTTGCCATCATTTTGGTCCTGCAACTGTTGCTCTGAAGTCTTCAAGCTGAAATCAACGCCTTCCAAACCGGCAGGCAAAAAGTCTTCAACCAAAACGTAATAGCTATCTTCAGGCACAATGATTGTCATTTTTCCTTTCAAATTTTCACCAACTTTTATTGAAGTCAGCGGATTTTCTTCCTTTTTATCATCAGTCGCAAAATATTGTTGATGAACCTCAATTCCTTCATCGCGTGCCTTAATTTGCTCGGTTGGCAGGAAGTATTGCAGATTCATATCAAAATACATTTTTCCATTGCCGTTACGTACCGCCGTGATCTCGTTATCAAGATTATTTTGCAGCAAATCTTTAAGCGGAATTGTCACTTCTTCACGCGCTTCAATATTATTTTCAGTGAAGCCCTTATGGAGTTTTTCTGCTCCATTAACGGTCACAATGCCATCATAATCAACGTTTAATTCACCGCTGGTTTTTAGGTATTCAATCAACGCCATCAAACTAACCGCCGTTTCCTGGGTAGAAGCAAAGTGCCCATTTTTCTTTTCCAAAAGCATGTAACGCAACATCTTTGGAACCAAAGGATTGGCCGGATCCAAGCGGTTTAACATCTGCAAAATCAAAGCTGTAGTACGATTATTTGTATCAAAAAACTGATAATCCAAAGTGTTTTCTTCAAAATGCACGCCGCGTGGAGATTCCTTTGCTCTAGCCAAAATTTCGTTTTTGATAGTGTCGATTTTCTTTTGCACTTCCTGTAAAGCGGCACCACCAAGTTTTTCCTGGGTAATCAATTTCTGCAGATCCATCACCAGATAAGCCTGCGCGGAAAGATTTAAATTCTTGCGTAAATCAAACAAATTATTACTTAAAGCCAAATCGCCTTTGCCCATTTCCGCCAGTACGTAAAGCGCAAAAGCACGTGAATCTAAATTATATTTATCGTATTTCGTGCTGCTAAGAGTGCTGTTTGTTAGTTGTGAAATTTTAACAGAATTACTGCCAATTTTACTCTTTAAGAAATTCACACCACGATTCATCACATTATCATCAACGGTATAGCCGGCCTTTTTGCTTTCATTCAAGGCAAATAAAACATAGCTGGTTAAATGCGGAGTCGCTTCACTGGTTTCCCAAAGGCCCCAACCGCCATTACCCTGTTGCAGTTTATATAAAGCCTGCAAGCCACTTTCCACATTTTTTTGTAGAGTTTTTTGATCCACCAATTTTGCCGCAATTTTTCCAAGTGCCGGCAAACTCAACATTTGTTTAATGGTCACATTTGGCAAGAGCGCGCTGGCAACCTGTTCAGCGCAGCCATAAGGATAAGTCATTAAATATTCAATGCCCTTGGTGATGGAAGAAGCTAAAGTAGGCGCAACCGCAATCGTTAATTTTCCAAATTTCGGATCGATATTATTTGGCAGCCAAACGGTCTCAACATGCTTATCACCATTATCAATTACTGTCGAAGTAGCAACAGTTTCCGGGAAACTGTAAGGATGAATTGGCATTTTATTTTCCAGAATATCACCGATATTGGAATCATTAACGGCAATAGCCTTAAATGTAATTACGGCTTCCGCTTCATCTAAAACGGTTGCTTTAAATTCAACTTTCTTTTCTTCGCCGGAACCCAAATGAATTCGCTGTTTATTAGAACCATTCAAAGTCACGCCACTCGCTTCAACCGAAACATCCAAATCAACCGCATTGGTAAGATAATTATGAACAATCGTTCCAACCGTAATCTCATCATTCACAATTAAAAATCTTGGCAAAATAGGTCGCACCAAAACATCTTTGCTGACAATAAAGTCCGTTTTTTGGCTTCCAACCAAGGTATTTGCAGTAGCGCCAATCGCCAGTATCTGCCAGGTGGTCAAATTATCCGGCAATTTAAATTTAATAGTTCCCACACCTTGTTCATTTGTATTCAAAGCAGCCTGCCAATAAGCGGTATCTTTAAAGTTTCCACGTTTTTGTAATGTACCGCCTCCACCACCTTTTAACCCCGATTCAACCTGCACATTTATGCGTGATAAAGCCTTGGTTAAAGTTTCCGAAGTCATTACGCCCAAAGATCTCTTTCTGTAAAAATCATTTAAAAGATCAGCCGTAAAGTTTTCCACCAAAGACAAAACACTCTTATCCACAACACTTAAAGACATTTCCGCTTTCACGGGTTTTCCATTCACGTCAGTTGTTTTTACATTGATCGTAACTTCATCGCCGGGGTGATATTTTTGTTGATTTGTCTGCACGCTAACCAACAATTTTCTACTTGAAGTATCAACTTGAAGCGTTGCATAACCCATTTTAAACGAGGCCACACTGCGCTCATCAATGGCATCTTTGCCCGTAGGTTGCGCCAAACCGGCCTGATTATTATCGCCCTTAATCAGCACCACGGAAACAAATTCATTTGGGATCGATTTATCGGTAATCGGCACATCAATCACATCCGAATTGGATTTAATTTTGATAACTTTTTTATCCAAAATTTCGCCGCGTTCATAAGTAACCAAAGCATAAACATTTTGATACGGTGACTTCACCATTACATGGGCGGTATCACCAATCTTGTATTCCTGCTTGTCCGCAACCAATTCAATACGGTCATTATTTGCCTGTCCCCAGTTAACAAAACTACCTGAAGAAACATAAACAGTTGTTGACGAAGTTATTTTATTTCCACGACTATCTTTGCTTTCGGTTCCAACTTTAAACACACCGCCTTCTTTTGGAATAAAGCTTACGTTAGCCTTCCCCTGA
>Ga0172379_10001382_pt1 | contig 48525 bp, 63 predicted proteins | sample GrowelOW334metaG_FD_119756 | JGI IMG/M metagenome (GOLD analysis project Ga0172379, IMG submission 119756) | Groundwater microbial communities from an aquifer near a municipal landfill in Southern Ontario, Canada - Groundwater well OW334 metaG | ecosystem: Environmental > Aquatic > Deep...
CATTAAATCTAAAAATTGGTTTTTCATATCTTAAAGCTTCAATAGCAATTGTAGAATTATGTAAAATTATGAAATCACTTTCTTCAATTCTTTTCATTATAGGGATATTTGAATCAGCAAAATTTACATTTTTAGCATCCATTATTTTTTTGTAATTTTCAAGGTTATCAAATGGATGAACAGAAGCTTCAAAAATTATTTTAGGATATTTTTTAGCAAAATCATTTATTATTTTTGCCATATTTTTGTTGGTGTTAGTTTCTCCTCCTGGAACAGGGAAGAATACAACGCATTTTTTTGGATTAAAAATTTTTGAATCATTCTTAACTATTGAAGAATATTTTGGGTTTCCAACAACTATTAATCTAGAATTATTGGTATATTTTTTTAAAACATTATAGGTAGTTTTTCCCCAAATTAAGTTATAATCTGAAATAACATTTTCATTTAATATCATGGCTCCATGAAAATAAGGATATTCAACAATAAATCCATGTTGCAAAGTAAATGTGGGAATTTTATTTATTTTGCAAATTGAAGTTAAAATTGTCTCCTCTGCAAATGCTTGTGAGCAAAATGATATATATGCTTTCGGTAAAATTTTTTTATAAAGTTTATGAAATCTCTTTATTTCTTGATGTCTTTGGTATGTTCTTGCTAAAATAATATAATAATATTTTCCCAATAGTTTTTTCAATTTATTTCTTTTAAATTTATTAAGTATTTTAAGGAACAAAAAAATATTCGGAAAAATAATTCTTCCTTTTTTTAATCCTTTTTTCTTTTTTAACTCATAATTGTCTAAAATTATTAAATCTTCTTTTGGAAAATCTTCTATTGCTTTGTAAACTAATGAATGATGGTCTTCTCTAGGCATAAAATAACTAACCAATATTTTATTTTTTTCTTTATGGGTTAAATTCATTTCATCTTTAAAAAAAAGACATTTTAAGAAAATCATTTTTCTTTCTTTCTTTTCTATGTTTTTGTTTGAATAATATGTATAAATGTCATTTGCCATAATTGGCCATAAATTTATTCCTTTATAATTCATTTTAAGATAGAATTCTTTCATTTCTTTTATGAAGGGGATTTTTTCATTCCATAGATTTTCCTTTTTCATATCTTAATCAAAAGAAACACTTTTTTAAATATTATTATAATTTAAAATTTAGAATAAAATTCAATACTTCTTCTCAAACCTTCTTCTAGGGAGACTTTTGGAATCCAACCAAGTTTTTGTAATTTTGTTGAATCTTGATATTGTTCTTGAATTTCCATAAGACTTACTGGTCGTCCGTGAACTTTTATATTTGTATCAGGATCTTTTTTCATTAAAATGCATATTTTTTCCATAAGGTCTTTGATTGTTAAATGTTCTGTTCCACCACAACAATATATTTCACCAGGTTTACCTTTTTTTGATACTAAATTAAATGCATCCAAAGCGTCGTCGATATATACAAACTCTCGAATATGTTTTTCAGAATCTTCCCAAAGAAAAGCTGATTCTCCTTTTGAAAGACGAGTAATTGTTTTAGGAATAACACGAGACATATTAAAGTCTCCAGGACCATAAAGATTTGAGCATGTAACAATTTTTATTGGGAGGCCATATTGTCGATGAAAATGCAATCCTGTAAGTTGTTGGCATGCTTTTGAAGTATCATAAGTAAAAAGAGGTTCAAGGTTACTTTCTTCATTATAAGGCACTTTTGCTTTTCCATACGCTTTATCACTAGTAGAAATAACTATACTTTCGATATTCCCTCCACCATAATTTTTACAAGTTTCAAGCAATGAAACTGTTCCAAGAACATTTGTTTTAAAAGTTTTATATGGATCATTAGAGCATATTCCTACAATTGATTCTGCTGCAAAATGATACACCTCATTTATTTGATGCCTTACAATTATTTCTTTAATTAATTCTATATCATTTAAATCTCCTTGTGTATGGAAATCTGGATTGTATTCAATATTTTTGCTAAAAACATTTCCCCTATCTAATCCTATTACTCTGTTGTTTTTATCTTGTTTTAATTTTTTTACTAATGCTTTTCCAACAAATCCTTCAGAGCCAGTAATGAGTATATTCATAAATTTTATTTGTTTTATTCTTTTTTAAAGATTTATATGCTGATGTAGTTTATTAATTAGATATAAATCTTTATAAACATCTATTATAATTTATTTTTCATGGTCAAGCATATTCCTTTATCTTCACCAGATATAAATTTAAATGATAAAATGGAAGTCTTAAAAGTTTTATCTACTCGTCATTTGACGCAAGGTCCTAAAATAAATGAGTTTGAAAAAAAGTTTTCAGAATATTTAGAAGTTCCATATGCAATTGCAGTAAATAGTGGAACAAGTGCATTGCATCTTGCAGTTAGAAGTTTAGGTTTGCAGATGGGAGATGAAGTAATTGTTACACCTTTTAGTTTCATTGCTTCAAGTAATTGTTTGTTAATGGAAAAAATAAAACCTGTTTTTGTTGATATAAATGAAAAAGATTTTAATATCGATCCAGAATTAATAGAAGAAAAAATAACAAAAAAAACAAAAGCAATTCTTCCAGTAGATATTTTTGGAAATCCAATAAAAATTAAGGAAATTAAAATTTTATCAGAGAAATATAGTTTACCTATTTTAGAAGATTCTTGTGAAGCTCTTGGGGCAGAGTATAGTGGTGCAAAAGTCGGAACTTTATCTGACATTGCGACATTTGGATTTTATCCAAATAAACAAATAACAACTGGAGAAGGAGGAATGATTGTTACCTTTAATAAAAATCTTGCAGAGCTTTGCATAAGTATGAGAAATCAAGGAAGAAATATAAATGGAGATTGGTTTTTTTATGAAAGATTAGGATATAATTATCGAATGAATGAAATGAGTGCAGCATTAGGTTCTGCTCAAATGAATAGGATTGAAGAAATTTTATCTAAAAGAAAAAAAGTCGCAAATATTTATCTTAAAAAATTAAAAGATTTAGAAGGAATTATTTTACCTTATAATGACGAAAATAAAAGTTGGTTTAACTTTGTTATTAGAGTTGATGAAAAAATTAGAAATAATCTTTTAAAATATCTTCAAACAGAAGGAATTGAATGTAAAAATTATTTTCCATCAATACATTTAGAACCTTTTTACATGAAAGAATTTGGATATAAAAAAGGAGATTTTCCAATTTCAGAAAAAATTTCAAGTCAGACAATTGCTCTGCCTTTTTATAATTTATTAAAAGAAGAAGACATATCTTATATTAAAGATAAATTAGAAAAAGGAATAAAAAATGCATAGTCAAGAATGGAAAGATAAGTGGAAATTATCAAAGATAGAACATGGTAAATTAACAAAATACAATTTCTTAGTTCATTATCCTGAAGGACTTACTTTAGGGAAGTATATTGATATTTCTCAATTTGTTTATATTCAATCAAGAATGGGAGTAATAATTGAAGATGATGTTGAAATTGGACCATTTACAGCAATATTATCTGAAAGTACAATAGATAATAAATCTGGTTTAATTAAAATTTGTAAAGGGGCAAAAATAGGAACTCATTCAACAATAATGCCGAATGTCACAATAGGTGAAAATTCAATTATTGGAGCATATAGTTTAGTAAAAAAAGACATACCACCGAATGTAATAGCTTACGGCGTGCCTTGCAAAATAATTAAAAAACTTTAAATAAGTATTTTGCTTGTTTTTAAAATGAATAATTTATCTATAAATACACCCATTTTATTAATCGCTTTTAATCGTCCAGATTTAGTAAAAAAGGTTTTTGAAGAAATAAAAAAAGCAAAACCAAAAAAATTATTTGTGTCTGTAGATGGTCCGAGAAATAATGAAGAAAAAATAAAAGTAGATGAAGTAAAAAAAATAGTTTCTAATGTAGATTGGCCTTGTAAATTAAATAAAAGATTTCAAGATAAAAATTTAGGAATCATTGGTGGGGCGTTGGGTGCAATTGATTGGTTCTTTGAAAATGTTGAAGAAGGAATAATTCTTGAAGATGACGCAATACCAAATCAAGATTTTTTTAAATTTTGTTCTGAGCTTTTGAAAAAATACCGAAACGATGAAAAGATTATGCAAATTAATGGTTGTAATTTTCAAAGAGGTTGGAAAAGAGAAAAATATTCTTATTATTTTTCAAAATATGCTCATACTTATGGATGGGCTACTTGGAGAAGAGCTCGTAGAAAATATGATTCTAAAATGCAATTTTATTTGGAGTTAAAGAAAAAAAAATATTTTTCAGATATTTTTCCAAATAAAATAGAAAGAAAATATATTTTACATATAATGGATGATGCCTATTTTAAGATTCCAGAAGCAATAGATACAAGATGGGTTTATTCTGTTTTAATTAATGACGGTTTATGTATTACTCCAAATGAAAATTTAGTTCAAAACATTGGATTCGGAAAAGATGCAACACATACAAAGAAAAGTGATTCTTTTTTTTCAATTCCTACAAATAATTTAAGTTTTCCATTAATTCACCCACAATTTATTATTAGAGATAGGCTTTCTGATGAAAGATATGCTAAATGGTTATTCAAAAATAGAGTAAAAAAATTTATTATAAAAAGATTTAGTTTTTCTTTAAAACATAAAAAATAGATTGAGGTCTTAATTTTTGATAAAAATTAGTTGAATGATATTTATTATTCCAAAAAAATAATTTGCTTATCAAATAATCGAAGTAAACAAAAAGAACATTATTTCCAGCTTTTTTATTTTTATAATTTAATCTTCTTAAAAGAGGGAACATGATTTTTCTTTTTGAAACTATTTTAAGAGAATTTTCTTTAATTATTTTATCTAATATGTTTTCAGGTATGCCTCTTTCCCTTTTAGTTAATCCTATTCTTGGTTTTCTCCAATCACCCATAGATACAATTGGTTCTCTTAATAAGATATATCCATTCTTTTTAACAACCTTTGACATTTCTTTTAAAACATAACTAACATTAGGTATATGATGAAGTGTTCCAAAACAAGTTATTAAATCAAAAGTATTGTTTTTAAATTTTAAATTTCCTTTTGAAGAAGGAGAAATATATTTTATTTTTTTGTTCATTAAATTATTTTTTCTCAGTTTTTTTGAAGGTTCTATAATAAATATTTCATTTATTTTGTTGATTATTGGAATTAGTTCTTCTCCTGTCGCACCGCCTATGCTCAAGACTTTATCAAAAATTTTAATTTTCTTAATTTTAGAATATCCATGTATCTTGTTTATTTCATGATATGAATACACTTCATAATCTCCTTTTAATTGAGAATATCCTTCTTTTTCATCATCATACCATTCTTTTATTTGTTTTAAATTAAAATCATCTCCATATAATTTTTTTCCAGAAAAATATTCATTCATTTTATTTCTTTAATAAAAATTTCATTTAGTTTTATCTCTGATTTTTCAATTGTATAATTCTCTTTGAAAAATTTTCTTATTTCATGAGATTTTACTTGTGAGTTTAAGTTTTTTATTAATTCTAAAGATAATTCTCTCCAGTCTCTTTTTTCAGAAGCATATCCTAAAAATTTTTTTGGTATCATTTCCTTTATAGCACCTTGACTATAAGAAAATACGGGAATTCCATGCATGTACGCTTCTAAAATTACTAATGGAAAAGACTCATTTTTATACTTTGTTGGAAATAACAAAAAATTTGTTTTATTAAATATTTCTTCCTTTTCATTATTATATTTTGACCCAAGATAAATACAATCTTTTTCTAATTTTAATTCTTTTCGCGTTTTTTCCCACTTTTTCCTAAAATTCTTTTCTTGCCAAGGTCCAACAAAATTACAAATAAATTTTTTGTTTTTTTCTTTTAAGATACTGCATATTTTTAATGCATCTATTGCACCTTTTTCTTCAATCATATTTGAAATAAAGAGTATGCTTGGAATATTGTTAATTTTTCTTTGATTTAATATTCTCTCAAATTCTTTTTTATTTAATTTATCTTCTATGCCATTTGGTAAAAAGTGAATGTCTTCTTTTTTTATTATTTCTTTTACTTCAGAATATAACATCTTGGATAATAAGATTATCTTATTATTTTTAAAAATGAATTTGTAATAATCTTTCCATAATTTTTTTTTGACTTTTTGTTCAATTCCTCTAGCGTGAATTTGAAAGATTATTTTTTTTCTAAAAATTTTGCATAGAATAACATAAATACTATCTCTAAGAAATGCTAAATTCGTAGGGGCAATTTCAAAATATATTATTTTTGGTTTAAAAAAGATTAATTTTTTTAATAAACTGAAAAAAACGTTAAAAATTCTAAAAAACTTTTTAATTTTAAATTTACCTATTTCCTCTAAATTTGAAGAATCATTTATTTTTATTCTTTCTAATGTGAAATTTTTATTAAGCAATTTACTGTTGAAATAAAATTCATTCATGTTTGCGGCACCATGAACTGGTGGTGGAAATCTTCCAATAAAGAGTATTTTTTCTTTCATTTTGTATTAATATTCTTTAAATATTTCAATGCAATTAAGCTTCTTAAAACCTTTTTTTTAGTTGTTTTAAAATCAGTGATTAATCTATATATCCATTCCAATCCAATTTTTTGGAAAAAACCCGGAGCTCTTTTCTTTTTTCCTAATGCAAAATCTATTCCAGCACCAACATTAAAAAAATATTTGTTCTTTGTTTTTTTTATAAGTTCTTTTACAAGAATATTTTGTTTTGGACATCCAATCCCAACCCAGACTATGTCAATTTTTTTATTGTTAATTATTTTAGATATTTTGTTTATTTCATTATCAGGAAAAGTTAAACTTTGAATATATAGTGGATTATAAGAAAATGTTTTTTTTTGATTTAGATTTTTAAAATTTTTAAATAATTTTTCTAAATCTTCTCTTTCAATTCCTATAAATAAACTTTTTTTATTTTTTGAAAAATTGCTATTTAATAAATTAATGGTAAAATTCGGGCCCATTAATCTTTGAATTTTTTTCATTTTTTTTATTGAAATATACAGTGAAATAATAAATCCATCTAGAAAATTGATATTTTCTTTTTCTAAAATTGCTGACTTGAACAATGGTTCTTTGACAAATTGATATAAATCATGTGAATTTATAAAATTTAAAATAAATCTATTTTTTGAATTTGAATCTTCTAGAATATTCTTTAAATTTTTTCTATCTTCAATAAAAATTTTTTCATCCATAATTCTCTGTCTTATTCTTAATTAATAAAATTTACCTTTAATTAATTATCCCTCTAGACTATAACAATCTTTAAAAATTTGAAATCAAACGTATAAAAATGAAAAATGAACGAGTTTTAGTAACAGGCGGGGCAGGATATGCTGGTGCAGTATTAGTCCCTATGCTACTTGATAAAGGATATAATGTTATTGTTTTAGATAAAATGATTCATGAAAATTCATATAATTTTTTATTATCTAATCAAGGAGGACATAATTTATTATCCAATCCCAATTTTAAATTTTTTAAAGGAGATATAAGAGATACAGGATTAATAAAAAAATTAATAACTGAAGTAGATTCAATAATTCATCTTGCGGCAATTGTTGGAGAACCTGCTGCTAGAAGAAACAAATTTGAGACAGAAGACATAAATGTCAATGGAACAAAAAATATAATTGATAATCTATCTAAAAACCAAAAAATAATTTTTGCTTCTACTGGAAGTGTTTATGGTCAAGTAGATGAAATGTGTTTAGAATCTACTGCTCCAAATCCGTTGGGAATTTATGGGAATACAAAATTACAAGCAGAACAAATGGTATTAAATTATGGCGGCACTGCATATAGGTTTGCAACAGCTTTTGGTTTATCTCCTAGATTAAGAATTGATCTTCTTCCAAATGATTTTACAAACAAATTAGTTAATCAACGATCTATTGATTTATATGAAGTAAATGCTCGAAGAACTTTTATTCATGTTACAGATATGGCTCGTTCTTATCTTTTTGCTTTGGAAAATTATAAAAATATGCAAGGGGAGCCTTATAACTTGGGAAATGAATCTATGAATTTAACTAAAATTGATTTAGCAAGAAAAATAAGTAAAGAAATTAAAGGAATTTTAGGATTTGAACCTCGAATTTGGGAAAATGAAGGTGAAAAAGACCCAGATCAAAGAGATTATGAAGTTTCATACAAAAAAATTCAATCTATAAATAAAGGTTTTTACACAGAAGTTGGTTTAGAAAAAGGTATTCAAGAATTGGTTAGATTCTTTTCAAACTTTCAACAAAAAAATCCGTTTACAAACGCTTAAAATGAATTTAAATTCTAAAAAAATTGGAATAAGTGGAGGAAGTGGTTTTTTAGGTAGAAGAATCGTCGATGAATTACAAAAAAAAGGAGCAGAAGTTGTTGCTCCAAGAAGTTCAGAATATAATTTTACATTAGAAAAAGATACAGAAAGATTTTTTGTAAGTCATAATTTAGATATGTTTGTTCATTCTGCAGCATTGTATGGTGGTTTAGGAATAAATGAAAAAATGCCTGCACATATTTTTAATTACAATATGCAAATGCTTTTGAATATTTTTAAACATTCAATAAATTATTCTTTAGGTTCAGAAGGAAAAGGAATTCCTCGAATAGAAAAGATGATTTCAATAAGTTCTGCTTGTGGATATCCGAGTAAATGGGGAGATAATATGCGTGAAGAATTTCTCTGGGAAGGGGAATTAGATAAAAGTGTTTTGAATTATGGTATGGTAAAAAAATTAATGGAAACTCTTGGACATGTTTATCGGAATCAACATGAATTACATTCAATAACCTTGCCTTTAGCAACACTTTATGGTGAGAATGATACTTTCAATCCATTTCGTTCTCATGTCCCTGCAGCATTAATTAGAAAATTTGTAGAAGCAGAACAAAAAAAAGAACCTTTTGTAAATTTGTGGGGAACTCCAGATAGTGTTCGAGAATTTATGTATGTTGGCGACGCTGCAAAAGGAATTGTTTTAGCTATAGAAAAATTTGATGGGATAGATAATGTTGGTTATTCTTCAAAATATACCTTAAATATCGGTTCTGGTGAAGGAATAACTATTGATTATCTTGCTACAACAATTAAAGATATTATCGGATATAAAGGGGATATAATTTATAATGGAAAAAGTCCAGGTCAAAAATCAAAAGCACTTGTTGTTGAAAGAATGGAAAAAGTTTTGAATTGGCATCCTCAAACTTCTTTAAGAGACGGTTTAGAAAAAACAATTAATTGGTATGTTAATAATAAAGAAAAAGCAGATGAAAAATTTTAAATTTCTTAAAGTGTATTAATTTTAAAGTAACACTTAAATTAAAAGGTTTATAAATGCAAGGACTATTAAAAAATTATGGAAAAAAAGATAATTAGATTACCAGAAGAATATTCTGAAAATTTAGTTAAAAGTAAAAGGAAAGCTTTTTCTAAATTGCATAAAGAGATTTCTGGTCTTTTTGGAAAAAATGAAAAAACAAAGCAAGAAATAGAGTCTTTATTAATAAATTCGGGATTGGTTAAAAATAATGTAGAATCCTTAGAATTATTTAATATACTCTCTAATAATGCAATACTCGTTGAAAAGGGTAGTTTTAATATTATGCATTGGGATTACATCTTTTTTTTAGAAAGGATTTCTGGAGAGGAAAGATATAAGTCTAAATTTGGAACATATTATAATCCTAGCTTTGAAGGGTATTTTTTAAAAAATTAAAAGGCTATTTACAATTTTGTTTTAATTAAAATATAATTTTAGATTTCTTCTTCAATTTTTATCCAATTCTTAGGTAATTCTGGATCTTCTTTTGAATCTTTAAACATTGAAAAACTTTTTGGAGCAATTACAATTTTTTTTGGATTTTTATTCAAATAACCTGCCCACCAACTTAATGCACTATTTGCTAAAATATTATGCTTACATGATTTCATTAATTCCAAATCTTCATAATCTTTGTTTCCCTCGACAAAATTTAATTTAATTCCAAGATTTGATAAATTTTCTTTGCACCAATCAATTTCATCAGAAAAAATATAAAAAATAGGATTTTTCACTTGTTTTTTTATGATTTCAATAGCTCTTTTGTAATAATCTGCACTCAATACTAAGCAATTTTTTAATTTTAAAACATCTCCACGTCTTACATGGATACTTATAGAATTTTGTGAAGATATTTCTTTTAATCTTTCTTTTATTTGTTTTTTATATTCTTCTTTTAATTCAAATTCTTTTTTTATTATATTCTCTATTGGTTTAAAAAATTTTTCTCTTCCACAATAAATAATTAAATAACTGTTATTTGGTATTTTGAAAAAATCTTCTGCATCTCCATTACTTGGAAAACGATAAACGTTTCTTTCAAATAATTTTAATTTTCTTGTTAGTTTATCAATTGGTCTAAAATAGGTTCTAAAAATATATCTTTTAATTTCTTTTTTTGTTGCAATTTGAGAAGAAATATTAAATTTTTCTATAACTAAATCCCATGTTCCTCCAAACTTTTTTTCAAATCTTGGCCAAGATTGAAGATAAGTTTTATCTAGTTTAAGTTCTGTTTTGTGTTTTTCAGATAATGCTTTTGCAGCAGCATAAACATACATAGAATTTCCCAATCCACGTCCAATTTCAGCAATTATCATAATGCTTCCTTATAAATTTTAATTAATTTTTTATCTCTTTCTTTAATTGAAAATTTTCCAAATTCAATTTCTTTTAAAGAGTTTTTTGACATTCTTTCTCTAAGTTTTTTGTTTTTTATTAATATTTCAACTTTTTTTTCAATTTCATCAATTGTTTTGTTCAATGTTTTTAAATTTTCTAATTCTTTTGTATTTTTCAAATTTGGATTTTGTATAACAAAACCTGTTTTTCCGTCTTCAATTATTTCTTTTCTAGAATGCCCGTCTACAGAAACAACAGGAATTCCAAAAGACATAGCTTCTGTTATTGGAAAACCAAAAGTATCAGTGTAAGATGGGTAAACAAAAATATCTGTTGTAGGGTATATTTCTTCAAATAATTTTTTTTGAGGCATTACATCATAAAATGTTATTTTTTTATTTTTTGAATATTTTTCTAAAATATCTCTTGGAATATCAGAAATAAATATTCCATTAACATCTTTATATTTTTTAGTTAACCTATCTATTACTTCTAAGGCATGCAATCCTCCTTTGAAATAAAATCTTCTTGAAACAAAAAGCAAGTTTATTTTTCCTGTTTTTATTTTTTTTAGTTTTTGTGTTGGAATTCCAGGATAAATAACTTCAATTTTATTTTTTATTTCTGGAAATTCTTTGACAATACCATCATAAGACCATTTTGTCCAAGCAAGAATTTTTTTGCAATTTTCATTTTTTAAAATTTTTTTAACTAAATATTTTTTAGGATGTTTGTCAAAGTTAGCAGCAACCCAGAATTGCCCAACCCATTCAGTGTCGCAAATCCAGGGTTTTTTATTTAAACTCAAACAATGTGCACAATGAATTAAATCATATTTTTCATTTGTTCTTGTTAAATGTGCATTTGGAATTGGAAGATTAAATATTCTGAAAAATAATCTAATTAAATTTTTTGATTTATGAAGTATTTTGAATTTGCTTTTTTTAACTACAACACCAGATTTTGAATTTTGACCAATGTATTCAATTCCTTTTGGAGGAAAATTGAGTAAATATTGATAATAAGGGGAATCTGCAAATTTCCAAGGTCTTTGAATATAAACTTTCATTTTATTTTGTAATATATTTAAGAAATGAATGTTTTTAAATTTGAATTTTTTTATTTGTATTATAATTTGTTATAATCTTCAACAATTTTTCTCAATTTTGGATCTTTAACATCTGCTATTTTTTCAGAAGTAGTTACTCCCCATTCAGAAACAATAGAATCTTCTAACCCTACAAATGCATGTGCTATTTTTGGATTTATTGTTCCAGAATTTCCTTTATTAAGAATTTTTTCTTCATATGGTCCATCAATTTGACCATAAATATATTTTATTTGACCTTTAATTACTACAAAATTTTCTGGAATAGTATGATAACATCCTCCTCTTGCTCTTCCTTTTTTTATTTCCATAAATGTGAATTCTTGCTGATTGTCAAGTAATCCTTCAACAGATTTTATATATCCTCTTTTATCTTCATGAATATCTATAATTTTCATTTTGTTTTGTAAAATTCTTTGATTTTATTTATTATTAAATTTATATCTTCTTCTTTAATTGCAGGTCCATTTGGCAACCATAAAAAATTATTTGCAAAAAATGCAGAATTTGGAAATTTTTCATCATTGCCTTGATTTTGGTAAGGTGGATTTTGATGAAGTGCTGGCCAACAAATACGTGGGTAAATTTCGTTTGAGTTTAAAAATTGAATTAAATTATTTCTACTTTCTGCAAAAACATCTATCCAAAGTGGAACTTCTCCTTTTTCTATTCTAACTTCTGGAAATTTTATTTTTCCTTTTTTTATCAATGAATCTAATCCTTGAATATATTGAATAAGTTGTGAAGTCAACATTTCTTTTCTTTTTTCTAATTTATTTAATTGACTTAATGTCAAGGCTGCTTGTAAATCATTGAATTTAAAATTATATCCTATTTCTGAATGTAAAAATTCTTTATTATTATTTCTTCCAAAATCCCTTAATCTTCTCATTATTCCATAGGATTCTTCATTTGATGTAACAATTATTCCTCCTTGGCCACAAGTGATTATTTTATTTGCTTGTAAAGAATAGCATCCAATGTCACCAAATGTTCCTAAATCTTTTTTTAAATCATGTTTTGAACCAAGTGCATTAGCAGCGTCCTCCACAATAAATAAATTTTTTTCCTTGCAAAAATTCAAAAGTTCTTTACTAATTGCAGACCTTCCCAATGTATGAACTGGAACTATTCCAATAGTATATTTTGTAACTTTTTTTTCTAAATTTTCTAAATTCATAGTCATTCTAAAATCATCAATTTCGACATCAGAAAGTATAGGTGTTCCTCCTGCAGCTTCAACAGCATTTGCTGTTGCAATCATAGTCATGTCTGGAACAATTACTTCAAAATATCCCTTTTTTCTTTTCATAGCTTCTGCTTTTATTCCGAGAAATAAAGCACTTGTTCCATTTGTAGTTAATAATACATAAGGTACATTGAGGAGTTCTTTTATTTTTTCTTCTAATTCTTTTGTTTTTGGCCCTTCATTAATATATCCTCTTCGTAAAACATCTATTATGGCTTTTTCATCATCTTTATCAAAATTTGGTTCATACCAATTTATTCTTTTCATATTTTTCTTTCCAAGTTTTTTTTATAAACATTTTTCGCTTTCTCAATATAAAAATCATCTTCTTCATTTGTTTGCGTTAAAGAGAGGTATCCTTTTTCTTGCATTTTATCTTTTAATTCAGATGCAATCATCATTTTAACTAAATCCTTAAATTTAGTTTTTGCTTCCCAACCTAAAGTTTCTTTAGCTTTCGATGGGTCTCCTAAAAGAGCAGGAACTTCAGCAGGTCTTTTATAATGGTCACTTGTTTTAACAAAATCTTTCCAATTTAAATCAAGCAAACTAAATGACTCATTTAAGAATTCTTTAATTGTATGTGTTTCTTGTGTTGCAATAACAATGTCTATAGGTTTATCTTGTTGCAAAATTTTCCATATTGCTTCGACATATTCTTTTGAAAAACCCCAATCTCTTTGTGCTTCAAGATTTCCCAAAGTAATAGATTTACTATCTCCAATTATAATATCTGCAACTCCCATTGCAATTTTTTTAGTAACAAAATTATATCCTCTTCGAGGAGATTCATGATTAAATAAAATTCCATTTGAAGCAAACATTCCATAAGAGTTTCTATACACTCTTGTAATATTGTATGCTGCTAATTTTGCAGTGCCATATGGGCTTTGAGGTAACATTGGTGTATCTTCATTTTGTGGAGGTGGAGAAATTCCAAACATTTCACTTGAACTTGCTTGATAATATTTGCAATTTAATTTCATATCTCTTAATGCTTCTAAAATTCTTAATGGTCCTAATGCATTAATATTAAATGTTAATTCAGGATTTTGAAAACTTATACCTACGTGACTTTGTGCTCCAAGATTGTAAACTTCATCGGGTTTAACTTCTTCTATAATTCTTCTAATACTAGTAGCATCAGTTAAATCCCCATATTGCAAATAAAACGGAGATAAAGGTGTTTTTCCATAGATATCGTCATAGACATCCAAGTGTCTTATTCTTTGTGTATTTGAAAAACTGGATCTTCTTATCATCCCACGAACTTTATATCCTTTTTCTAAAAGCAATTCAGCTAAATAACTTCCATCTTGACCAGTAATTCCAGTTATTAATGCAGTTTTTCCATTCCAATTAAATTCCTCTTTAGAACTTTCATTAGTCATTTTCTTGTTAAATTTTGTTCTTTTAAAAAGATTGTTGTGATGAAAAAACTATTTCAATACTTCTAATTCAAACTCTATTTCAGAAGAGGGAAATATCCATGCAAGAAATCTGCAATAAAATTCATGATTCAAATTTATTAACGGGTTAAAAATTTTGTTCAAAATTTTTGCTCTTCCTATTGCAAAATTTATTTTCACTTTTTTTACATTAAACATGTCTTCTTTGCATCCAACTTCGTGAGAATAATTATTTCTTTTAAAATAGTTAAAAGTAAATGGGCTAAAAAATCTTACATGTGTTGGGTCATTGTATTGACCCCATGCAGAATAAAATGGAGTTTTTATTTTAATTAATGTTCCTTTTTTTGAAATTCTTCTTAAATCGTGCATAAGGGGAATAAAATTTTGTATGTGTTCAAAAACATGTTCTGCAATTATTTCATCAACAGAATTTTCTTTAAATGGAAGAGGGGTTTTTTCCAAATTCCATACTTTATCAGGATTTACATCTTTTGAAGAATCAATATTTAGATATCCTTTTTTCTTGTCAAGTCCACAACCAAGATTTAATTTCATTTTATTCGAATTTATAATCCATTCCTCCAAATGTAAAATTACTTTCTAAAAATTCAGAATATTCTGTCGTATTTTCAGGATAATTTATTTTCCAAATTTTTAAAGGTCCTCTTAATCCTTGATAATACATAAATTCTTCATCTGTTTGATAAATTGATTTGATATAACTTACAAATGTATCATCTTCTTTGTGAGTGAGAGTAATTCCAGAAAATTTATTCTTTGGGTCATTTAAAATATAAACTTGTCCAAGTAAACTTCTTGAAACTCTAGGAGATAAATACATTAATGCCCCTGTTGAATCATAAGAAAGTCCTTGATTTGATTCAGTTAATTGAGGAATTATATAAACTGTTGAATTTAATCCTTCATTATAGATTATTAATTTGTTATTAAAATAAATATTTTTAATTGGAATGTAATACTGATTTCCTTTATAATAAAAGACACCTATTGGTTGATTAAAACTAATCAAATCTTCTTCTTGAGAAATTTCGATCATTATTCCAATTAAATAAGATGAACAAGAAATTCTTTGTTGTTTTGAAACAGATAATCCTGGTAAAAATACTTTTGTTTGATTTTTTTCGTAATATATATCTTCATCAACACAAGAATTCATATTATAAATTCTAACTATTCCTGTTGATGTTTCTTGAATATCTTTCTTTGAACTAATTCCGGCATCAACTCCTGTAGAAAGTCTATCCCAATTATTGTTACTTCCTATTTTTGAGAAAGCACCATATTTTGACATTTCTGTAGGGTCAATTAATAAATATGAAACATTCCATGTTTTCATGAAGCTGTATGCTGTCTCAGGATTGTCTGTTGTTAGAATATATCTTCCAATATAATGATCTGTATTATCTCCTCCAGAATGTCCACCGTCGGTAACAGTTGGTCTTTTTGCCATAGACTGTATGAAATAACCATAATCCCACCAATGAACAAAAATTGAATTTTCAGAAGTATTTTCTCTAACCCATTTCATTGCATTTTGCCACTGATAATTTGCAGAAGGACCCAGATATTTTCCTTGTTCTTTTGAAATTTGATAAATTCCTTGATTATTATTTAATGGGTTCCAAAAAATAAATAAAATTAAAATTATTATTAATATGCAGGATAGAATTATAAAAAAATATTTCCAATTTTTATCTTTGCTGATTTTCGAATTTTTAATTAATTCAGAGATAGAATATCCTGAGAAAAGTAACATAAATGGAATAACTAAAAAGAAACTTCTAGTTGCAGCTCTTGCGTTTATCGCAACTGCTAATGCTAATGAAAACATAATTAAATATTCTGGTTTTATATTGAATTTTTCTTTAGAATAAACATAAAAAAACCCAATCAAAAATATAATACATCCTATAAGATAGAATGCTTGACTAATGAAATTTTCTCCATTTAAAATTTTTGAATCAGACACTCTAGAGAATAATATCGCAACATAAATTAAAATTAAACTAGCTGAAAGAATTATTTTATTTTTTTTGTTTGTGATATCTTTTGAAAAATTAATTGCTAAAAATATTAAGCCTAATATAAACATCCAGAAAAGAGGTCTTCCAATGTTTGAAATCAAATCCTTTAAATATGGCTGAGAGTTCTCAGCAACAGTTGAGCTTAATCTTCCTGAAAAATCTTTAAAGAAAGGATATATTAATGTTGCCCAAGCTTTTTCTAGAAGATTTAATGGATTGATTTTTAAAATGGCTAAGAAAATTATTCCAATAATCATCGTAGATATAATGGAAATCAATAATCTTTTTTTCTCATTTTCTTTTATTTTCTTTAAAACTTTTTTTGAAATAAAATCTAAAATTAGAAAAATTAAAACAAATGAAACTAAAATTCCTTGTGTTTCAGTAAATCTTGCCATTAATTGTTTGAGAGTATATTCTCCAATCAAAGAAATTATAGAAAAAATTACTATCCAAATTAAATAAAAAATGAAAAATTTATCTTGATTTTTTGGGTTTAATAAATAATAGAAGAAACAAGTAATAGGGATTATAATAAACAAGAAAGTTATTCCTCCTGCCCAGCTGAATAAAACAAAACTTAATAATGCTCCAGTAATAATTCCCCAGATGATTGTTTGTTTCCAATTTTTTTCATAATTTTTTAATGATAAAATAAAAACAATTAAAAATAAGATTATTGCTAAAACTCCTAAATGGTCATGGTCATAAAATCCTCTAGAGCTTCTAAATAAAAAAGAAGGAGTAATTGCCAAAGCTGTAGAAGCAATTAAACCTGCTAATTTAGATTTAGTTAATATAAAGCATAAAATAAAAAAAGCAATTATAATTAATGCAAAAATAAAAACTGCAGAAATTGTAGCAACATAATTAAATGTGATATCTGGAGAAAATATTTTCATAATTTTATATTGTCCAATTAAGATATTTGGAAGAATTTCGTTTAACCAAGTTATGTTGTAACTCGGAGACCTAAGTTCATCTATTTGAGGTAATGTTCCTTCGTTTAATTTGGTTTCTGCAATTCTGTAAAAATACATTGAATCAAGGTCTGTTGATAAATATTCCCCTGTAGTTTGGTCTTTAAGGATAGGTAAGTTTTGCAATCTTAAAAAACATCCCAGGAATAAAATTAACAATAAAAAGATTACTGTAATTATTATTTGAACTTTTTTTTGTGAGAAAAAATTTATAACTTTTTCTGAATTTTCTTTCACTCTCTTCCAATTTTCACTCATCTTTTTATCAAGAAAATTGATTTTAAAAACTTGTTTATTAGAAGAAAATTATAAATCCGATGCCAATGACAATTATTTGGAAGGCGTTTATTAATAGAGGGACTTCCCATTCATATGCTTTTTTGCTTGGTTTTATTTTCTTTAAAATTCTTATTGCAATGTGTTCTAATCCATAATTTTTTTCATAAGGGGGGTTTAAACTTCCGTCGGGATTCAATTTACCAAAAGATTCTTTTTTAAGTCTTCCTCTAATTTTTAAAATTGTTTCTAAAATATAGGGTATAAAAAAGAATATTGCAATTAATTCAACTTTTCCTAAAATTGCAATACAGGCAATCATAGCTCCAACAGAATATGTCAAAATATCTCCTGGAAAAACTTTTGCAGGATATTTATTAAATAAATAAAATGCGATTAATGAAACAACCATACACATTGAAATAACACTTAGCCAAGGATTTCCTGTTAAAAATGTGACAATTGCGAGTGAGCCTAAGATTAAAATTCCTTGACTTGCTTCTAAGCCATTATACCCTGCTAAAAAATTAAAAGTTGATGTTGCTCCGACGATTCCGATTGGAACAATTAAAAGTGGAAATAATATTCCAAGGTTAATTCCAAAAATATGCGTGTCTCCTGCATTAAGAACCATTAATGGAATTGCAGAAAAAATTAAAAGAATAATTCTTGTTCTATTACTTAATCCTCTTTTCCAACCAAGTAAATCATCAACAATACCGACGATTGATGCAAAAAATAAAACTCCCAGTAAAGCAAAAATTTCAGAAGTGTGTGTATTTTCTTTAAATAAAAATGTTTTCAGTGCAATATATAATAAAGCACCGAGAGTAACACCCACAAGAACAGCCATTCCACCGCCTTCTGCAACTTTTTTATTTCCTATTTTGTGAATATCTTTTCCTGTTAATCCTTCGGCATGCGCTCTTTTAATCCAAACAGGCAATGCTATGAATGTTATTAAAAAAGAAATCATTAATATAGGAAAAAATAAAACTCCCAAAAAAAATAAATTATCCATTTAAAACTTAAAATAATGCAGTTTTTAAATTTAATTGGTTTTAAGTGAATAGTAAAGGGGTAATATAAACTTCAATAAGTCCTGCAATAACTAAAATTATTAATGAAATAAATATCAAGATTATAACATTTTCGAAGACCATTAAAAATCTTCTGCTTTTTAATCCATTTCTAGCTAATCCAACTCCGAGAATTCCTCCTGCTAAAGCAGTTATAAAGTATGCTGCTATTTCTGGAAGGCCATGGATCATATATCTTGAAATTCCTAATGGAATGGCAGATAATTTGTATTGTGTAAAAATTCCAATTGCTCCAGAAATTACTGTTGCATTCCATGCTAAAATAAAAATTGCACCTGCTCCAAAAATCAGCGAGAATAAAAGCGTGAATATCATTACATAAACATTATTTTCTAAAATAGATAAAAATCTATTTCCATTTGTAGCTGCACCAGTTACTCCTGAATTGGAAGAATTTGAAATAGAATATTGTTGTACACATTGTTCAACATTTCCAGGACTATTAATCATACAATAAGTTTCAATTTGAGCATTTAATATATTTGAATTTTGTAAAACAATTACCCAAAATGAAAATGCGACGATAAATCCTAAAAATAACCAAATCAATGCAAAAATAGCATCTTTATGAACTTTCCAAACATGAAGCAATCCTTCAATTTCTTCGTCTTGTTTTTCTTCTTTTTTAATAATATAATACATGAATGGTAAAGAAAACATTACACAAAAAGTTACAACCATTAATCCAGAAAATTTATTCAAAACAGCATCTTTTGAGAAAAATAAATGTACTAATAATAAAGATAAAGATGCATAAAGAATTCCAATAAAAAACATTTTCCAAGAACCTTTTTCAACTCTTTTTGGATTAACTAATGATTCAAGCATGTTATATCTAAAAGAACATAATTTTTAAAGTTTCTTGAATTAATTATTTCATGAATAAAAAACAGATGTTTGATAAAATTGTAAAAGATATAAAATCTGTGAAAATTCAAGGTGCAAGAAACATTGCAAAGCAAGCTCTTTATGCATATAATTTATTTCCAAATGAAAAATCAAGAAAAATTCTTTTGAATCTGAGGCCAACAGAACCAATGTTAAATAATGTTCTTCATAAAATTAATAATAAAAATTATTCAGAAATTTTAAATCATTTTGATGAAGCTCAGAATAAAATAAATTCTTTTGTTTTTAAATTAATTCATAATGGGGATGTAATTCTTACACATTGTCATTCGACAAATGTAGTTAATTCTTTAATTTATGCTCATAAAAAAGGAAAAAAATTTGAAATTTATAATACAGAAACTCGTCCATTATTTCAAGGTAGGAAAACTGCAAAGCAATTAAAAAATGCTGGAATAAAAGTTACAATGTTTGTTGATTCTGCTTTAGGAATTGCATTATCCGGAGAACAAGGAAACAAAAAACCAAATAAAGTTTTTTTAGGTAGCGACGCTATTTTGAAAAAAGGAATTGTAAATAAAGTTGGAAGTGAAGTAATTGCACAAGTTGCGAAAAATCAAAAAGTTCCATTTTATATAATTGCAGATTCATGGAAATATTCTCCTAAACGAATAACTCTTGAAGAAAGGAATTTTTCTGAAGTTTGGAAAAATCTTCCTAAAAATTCGAAAATAAAAATTGAAAATCCTGCTTTTGAGTTTGTTGATAAAAAATATATTAAAGCAATTATTTCTGAACTTGGCGTTTTAAGTCCTAATAATTTTTTAAAAAAAGTTAAGATAAAGAATTAATTTTATAGGGTAATTAAAAGTTATTTAATTTTTTATCTTTTAGAATATATCTAATCATAAAAAAAGTTGCCAATCCTAAAGAAATGATTCCTGAGACAAGTAAAGTCAAGTTAAATTTTGAGATTATAACCCCTATAAGAGTTAGTCCAATTCCCATAAATATTTCTGAATATAATCTACATTCGTTTGAGGAGTGTACTTCTTCACGAGGAACTAAGGCGATATTTGGATCTTTATATTTTATAGTTCCTTTTTTGATGGGAAGTTTATTTATTTTTTCCATTTTTTGTTTTTTCAGAAGTATCTTTTAAAGAATTTAATATTTCTTCTTTCTTATCATTAGAAAGAGTTGGATCTAAACAAGATTTAATAATTTCATCACCTTCTTTTTCAGTAATAATCCCTTTGCTTAACAAAATATTCATTATCTCAAAAATTAATTTCATTATATCTATTGAACCAATTCTTATTCCCATTTTTTTATAATCTTTTTATTACTTTTACCCATCTATTTTTAAAGATTTAATATTTTATAAATTTAAGTTAACTAATGCTTATGTCCGCATTTACATTCTTCGTCTGAGCAATCACAATCTTCATCGCAATCACATTCATGAGTATGCTCATGCTCGTGTTCTTCTTGATATTCTAAAATCAATTTTGTTAATTCTGAATTTATTTTTTTTAATTCTTGTTCTAAATTATCTCGCGAAATATTCAATTTTTCTATTTGCTCTGAAATTATTTTTTTTGTCTCAGGAATAGATTTTTTAACAAAATTTTTATCGCCAACATCGACTATTAATTCTTCTGAAATTAAATTTGTCTTAACAAAAATTCCTCTTCCAACTTGTGACAAAATTTCTTTTCCAATTTTTCCTTTTAATTCATCCAAATCATTGTTCAATCTGCTTAAATCTAAGATAGTTTCTTCTAATATTTGCAATTGTTGCTGAATTTGCATTATTTGTTGTTCAAATATTGAAAACTTCATTTGTAATTCTGATTCGTTCATGTTAAGGTTAAAAAAAGAAGGTTTTTAAGGGTTTTGGGCACTAAGCAACATCCATTACTTTTTTAAAAATGCTCGAGAAAATAATTGAAAATACTAAATAAAATATAAACCATCCCATGAATCCAAAAAATCTAACAGGCTCTCCTGTATTTGTTACAATTATCTTGAAATAATCATCAAACCATCGATAAAATAAAATTAATGGAACTGCAGTATAAGCAATTGAACCCATGCTTAATTTAAATTGTTGAGGCATGTAACTCATATTTTTTTTAGTTAATTCAGACATTTTTGCAGTATCGCCTTTTAATCTAGCTTCTTTAATTTGTTTTTGTAAATCTTTTTGTTCTGCTTTTATTCTTTTCAATTCTTTTTGATCTGTTGTGTATTTTTGAACTAAAGTTATTAAAACATTTAGAATTAAAACTATAATCAACATGCCAATTGTCATATTCCAATCCAAGAGAAATCCTGCAGTTGGATCTAAAACAGTATGAATTGAATTTTTTATCCAAGCCCATTTATCCCAGAGAGATGCAATTATCAACGAAGCAAACATAACAATTATAATTATTGTCATACTTTTTCTTCCGCTTTTATTTTCCATGTTACTTTAACTCAAAAAAGGTTTTTAAAGATAGCTTTTGTAATAATTTTGTAACTATTTAATTACAACTAAATCAAAAGATTTAAATAGTTAAATTTTATCTAATTTTCATGGTAAAGCATGTTGATTTTAAGCGAAAAGAAATAATCATTCCAGGAGCAACAGTAATAACTTTAGATGCAGAATCTGCTTTAGGTTTTGCTCCAATTGAAGTTTATGCTCAAGCAAAAGCAAAAATAAAAAAAGATTTCATAGACAATGAAAGAGCAATAAAATCTTTAACTAACGGAATTAATTTTGAAACATTAAAAGGTTCTCAATTTTTTTGGAATAATTATTTGAATAATTTTTTAAAAGAGCAAGGAATAAATGGAAGAATAATGAATATAAATGATTTAGGAAATATTTATGCTTTAGATAAAAATTTCTTTGAAAATCATTATTCTGATACAATAAATTTATGTTTAAGAAGTGAAGAAATTGGTTGGAAAAATAATAAACATATTTTAGAAGATTTAGTTAAACAAGTTAAATCAAGAGAAAAAAGTTTTTCTCCAAAAAATCCTTTAATTATTTCTAATTTAGAAATTGTAAGTGATAATAATTCAAATAATTTTTATGGGCTTTTATTAAAACTTAAAGAAGATTCAATTCTTGAAAATGATGAAAGATTTGCTTTTGGAAAAAATAAAATAAAATTTGAAAGTTTATTTGGAGATGTTGAAAAGAATCTTTATACAAAAGAAAAAGATTTGTCTAGGGTTTATGCGAATGATAGTCAGAATGTGAATGGTGACAATGACGTTTTGCATGATTCCAATGATAATGGCTGGGTGGTTTTTGTGAGCGACGAAGTCGCGAACTCTTCGCAAAATTTTAAAGAGCATTTAAAAAGTCTCAAAGAAGAAAGAGATAAGCAAATTACAGAAATAAATCAAAGATACATTCAAGCATTAGATATTTTGAAAGGAAAAAAATAAAAATTCATTTTTCTTCTTAACTTTCCTATCCTTGAGGATAGGCCACAAGCTCTTTTATTAGTGGTTTCAAAAACCCAGTGAAATTCAACTTTGACAATTTGTAATTAAAATATTATAAAATTGAAGAAGCGGTGGCTAACTTTAAGTTAGATAATTGGTAAAAGGGCTAAATATTGTCTAGGGTTTATGCGAATAATAGTCAGAATGTGAATTCTAACAATGACAATTTGCATAATTCCAATGATAATGGCTGAATGACTTATCCAAAGGATAGATAATAATATGGATATTTATAATGAAACCATTTCTTTAAAAAATTTAATTTTTGCTTATAAAAAAGCAAGAAAAGGAAAAACAAAAAAAGATTATGTAATTAAATTTGAAGAAAATCTTGCTTACAATTTAAAAATTCTCTATGATGAATTAAAAAATGAAACTTACAAACCAAAACCTTTGCAATCTTTTATTTTGAGAGACCCAAAAACTCGTAAAATTTCAAAATCAGATTTTCGCGATAGGATTGTTCATCATGCATTATGCAATATCCTTGAACCAATTTTTGAAAAAGTATTTATTTATGATTCTTGTGCAAATAGAAAAAACAAAGGAACCCTATTTGCATTACAAAGATTTGGTAAATTTCAAAGAAAAGTTACGCATAATTTATCAAAACAAGCATTTTGTTTTAAGGCAGATATTAAACATTATTTTCAAGAAATTAATAGGGATATTTTATTAAAAATATTGGAAAAGAAAATTAAATGTTCTAAAACTATAAATTTGATTCAATTAATCTTAAATAACTTTGAAAGTAAAAAAGGAATGCCTTTGGGAAATTTAACTTCTCAGTTTTTTGCAAATGTTTATTTAAATGAATTAGATTATTTTGTAAAGCACGAACTAAAAGTAAAATATTACTTGCGTTATGTTGATGATTTTGTTATTTTGCATAAGTCAAAAGAGCAATTAAAAATCTGGAAAGAGCAAATTAATTATTTCTTAGAAAGTAAATTAAAATTAGAGCTTCATACCGAAAAATCAAAAATAATTAATTTGTCTTCAGGTTTGGATTTTGTTGGTTTTAGAAATTTTTATTATTTTAAATTGTTAAGAAAAAGAAATATTTTGCAAATCATTTTTAAAATTGAATTATATAAAAAACAAGATATTAATAATAAAAATATATTGGATGTTTTTCAAGGATGGAATGCTTGTGCAAAATGGGCAAATAGTTTTGGTTTAAGAATAATTCTTTTCTTAATTTTAATAATTTAAATATTTCCCATGAACTTTCTTAATGCGGGATTCATGTCCTCCATATGTTGTTTAGCAATACTTTGATAGAATTGGAACATAATCATAATTACTAATAAAATTGCAGTTCCTGAAACTAATGCTCCTAGTAAGTCTGTGAACGAAGCAAGCAAACCAATTGCAGCACCACCCATCACAGTTAAAGGCATAACATATCTTTCTAAAATACTTTCTAAAATTCTTATATCTTGTCTAAATCCTGCAACTTGTAATCCTGATGAAGCAATTCTTTTTGCTTGGGATTTAGCGTCCATACCAGAAGTTTTAACCCAAAACCACGAGAACAAAGCACAAAGAACTACATAAGAAATAATATGTGTAATTCCCTGAAATAAATAAATTGGTAAAAATCCTCCTCTGATTATTAATTCCAATAAGTTTGTATTTCCCATCCAGAACCCAACACCTGAAACAGCTTGTCCGTTGACAAAATGACCTAAAAATGTTGGATGTCCAAGCCAATTTTCTAAAATTCCTCCAAACAATTGAATATTTGCAACTAATGCAGCGACTAGAATAACGGGAATAACACTTGCATAAAAAAATGATAAAGGCCATTTAACACCGTATCCTCTGATTTTCCCGTATGAAAGAGGAACTTCAACTTTTAATGATTGAGCCCAAACAACTGCTAAGAAAATTAATACTGTGACAATTAAAGCAGCTAACGAAGAAATTAATTCTGTAGGATATTTATTAATTATTGATTGAATGAATAATAAAATTTTACCAGAACAAGGAGTTCCAGAAAAATCAACAAGACAATTTTTTCCTTGAGCGTCGATGAACTGGAATGCACTTGTAATCAATCTCCAAGAAACACCTGCACCAATAAATAAACTTACTCCTGAACCAAATCCCCATTTTTCAGAAACTTCATTCATGTAATAAATTGCAATTCCTCCGAGGATTAATTGGGCTATTACAATTCCTTTAAATCCAGTTGCTGCTTGAAGTCCATTCATTAAAACATAAACTAAAGATTCAAAGATTATAAAAAAGAAAGTTAATATTTTTTGAGTTCCTTGGAAAAACTTTTTACCTTCTGGTGTTGTTAAATCAATGTTTACTATTCCTGAACCTGTAAGTAATTGCAAAATAATCGACGCCATTACTATTGGTCCAATACCTAAAGATATAATTGAACCAAAATCTGTTCCTAAAATAATTGCTAAATATTCAAATCTATCTAACGCACTAGCAGTTAATCCAAATAAAGATATATTAGCTAAAACAAAGAATGAAATCAAAATAATTATAGTCCATTTAAGTTTAACATTAAAACTCAGTTTTTTTTCATCTGGTTTTCTTACTTCTGGAATTAACTCAAATATCTTTTTCCAATCCATAATTATTTATCGAGAATATTGTTTTTAAAGGTTATCAACTCTACTTCTTTTCTTTTTTCTTTGTGTGTTTTGGATTCTCAACAATCGGAGTTTCAATAATCTTTTTTTCTTTAACAATGATTTCTCCACCTGCTTTTTTTACTTTTTCAATAGCAGAATTTGAAGCCTCGTATGCTCTGATTATTAATTTGTGTTTAACTTCTCCATCACCTAAAATTTTGTATCCTTCAAGATTAATTTCATAAACATCTTTATTTTTTTTACCATATTTTTCAAGATTAAGTTGGATTGTTCTTAAATTAATTCTTAATCTTTTATCTCTTTCAGTTTTTTTACTTGTTATTCCTTGTTTTCCAAAATAATCATTTCCATATAATTTTGTTATTAATGTTTTTTTGTGGTCTGCTCTTTTACCGCTTCCAGCCATTCCAACTCCACCCTTATGTCCAGATTTCTTTCTTTTCTTTCTAGCTCCGCCTCCATGAGTTCCCATTTTTCTTCCATGCATTCTTGATTTTTTATTTCTTTTTTTAATTTTCATTTTTCTCCAATAAATCTATTCCATCAAAAATAGGTTTAAATCTTTTTTCTATTCCTTGTTTATTCTTTTTACTTGCTAAAAAGCTGATATCAATTTGAATTCCAACAGGCCAAAAAGGACCATCATCTAGTTCTCCATACCAAAGCATATTTCCTTCATTTGATATTTTTAAATAATAATTATTTTTTTCATCTCTCACACCAAATACTATTTTTTTCTCTTGGTTTTTAAAAATTTTATGGTTTCCTAAAAACACTCCTAAATATTCTTTTTCTGAACCCAATGAAGTTAAAGGATAAACTTCTCCAACTTTAGTTGGATTAACATAAATTATTCTTTTTTTTTCTGTAGAATCAAAGTTTAAATTTTCCCAAGCAATTTTTTTCAAATTTTTATCCATTTTATAACATTCTCCTTATTAAATCATTAATTTTTTCTTTGTGGTTTCCTAAGACTCCGCCTTCTTCGACGTGCAATTTTGCTTTTATTCCTTTTCTAGGTGGATGTAATCTGAAAAATGGTTTTAATTTTCCAGAAATGTCTTTTTTTCCTCTTTTGTTTACTAATTCTTTATATGTTTCATCGTCGATATTTCCATAAGCTACAAAACTATGAACTCTTTTTATCATTCCAATATTTTCTTTTGTATCTTCAATTACAACACAAGCATATTTTTTTCTTAATCTTAATCTATCTAAAGTATCAATTATTTCTTTTTTTATTCCTATTTTTCCTTTGATTCTTATAATTGCAATTTTACTCATTTTTTATCTTCTCCTATTTTTTTATTTGTTTTTTTAAGTGCATTAAAGCATGCTTTTACTGAGTTAAATGAAGTTCTTTGTTTACCGAAACTTTTACTATAAATATCTTTTATTCCTGCTAATTTTAAAACTTTCTTTAATTCTCCTGCAACAACTAATCCAGTTCCTTGAGGAGCAGGTGTTAAAGTAATACTTACGCTTCCAGCTTTTCCTTCGACTTTGAAAGGAATTGAATGAGGATCATTACAAGAGCAATCAAAACTTGAACAGGCTCTTTGAACTTTTATTAAATTTAATTTTGCTTTTCTTATAGCTTTATCTCTTGCAGGAAGAGTTTCAGTTGCTTTTCCAATTCCAAATCCAATATGTCCGTTTTCATCACCAACAACTGCCATTGCAGAGAAAGTTAATTTATTTCCTTCTTGAGTTTTTCTTTGAGTTTGCCTCCAAGCTCTTCTTTTACCGCCTCCAAATTTTCCTTTAGCTTGTCCAATTGAAATTAAATCTGTTTTCACGTCGATTAAATAATCAACAATTTTTTCTTCAAGTATTTTTTTATTGCTGTCAAGGATTTCGTCAATGTTTTTTATTTTACCATTTTTCACATCTCTTCCAAGTTGTGTTTTTGGTTGCCAAGATTCAATAATTGATGATTTTGGGTCTTTGAATGTGATTTTCTCTTCTTCTTTTGCTGATTTTGAAAGAGCTTTTTTATTTTCTTCATCTATTTTTTTAAGAAGCATTTCTTCTTGTTCAAGTTCAATTTCTTTTTCTTTTTTAATTTTTATTTCAATCATTTCTTTTGTAGTTTTTTCAATTTCTTTAGCTTTTTTCAGTGCTTTTTCTTCAGAAACAGTTCCATGAGCATCTATAGTTTTTTTCAAATTTTTATCCATTTTATTTTTTATTTATTTTTAATTTAATTTCATTGAATTTGGTTGAGAAATCTTTTTTTAATTTTTTTCCGACGATTCTTTCTTCTTCTGGGAAAGTTTTTTCATCATGTTTTATTTTTAAACCAGAATCAACTAGTCCTTTTAAAAAACTATGAACTTTTGTTTTATGTTCTGTTCTAATCATTCCAAAATCAATTATTGGAGTTTCCAATTTTTTTTCTAATATTTTCTTTCCCATTAAATAACCTGTTAAGTAACAAGCAGTAATTGATTTTAAACTTCCTTGATAATCCTCGGGCCATCCATATTTTAAAAGTTCTTTCGAGGTAATTCCAAAAATAGCTTTATCTTTTGCTTCTTGACTTACAACGTACTGTGAAATAATATATCTATTTGTTTTTCTGAAGACAACTCTAGGTTTCTCACTTTTTAAAAGACTTATTCTTTTTTTGTAGTCTGTTTTAAATTCTCTTCTTCGTATTTTTTGTATTCTCATTTTAGTTATTTATTTAATTTTAATATTTGTTTTAAATGTGCTTTGCTTTTGAATTCTTTGTTTCTTATTTTTTTTCTAAGTTCTTTAATTTCTTCTTTAGATAATTTTCCTTGTGTTCTTAATTCTTTTAAATAATTTCTTAATTTTCTAGTTATGATAATATAGTCTCTTTTTCGAGTATTTACTTTTTTTCTAATTTTTCCTGTTGATCTTTTCTTCTTCTTTTTTATTATTCTTTTTCTTCCTTTGACGTTTTTAATAATTATAGCACCATCTTTTGTTAAATCTCGAATATCTTGTTTAGTTATAGCTTCTTTTATTTCATCTAATCTTGCATTTATAAATACAATTCTTTCTTTACCAACATTCAATGTTCTTGCTGCAAGATTTTTCTTTTTACTTAAGTCCATTTTGATTTTTTTTCATATTTAATTTTTTTAAAAATGATTCTGGATTAAATTTTGTGAAAAGCACTTTCATTTCAATTGCTTTTTTAGCAATTTCAATTTTCTTTTTTTTACCTATTTTTCCTAAAATTCCGATGCTATTTTTATTTAATTTTTTTAAATCTTGTAAATTATTAATTTTTACTGGTTTTTTATTTTGAATTGTTCCTCTTATATTTTTTTCTTTTGCATATCCAATACTTACAACAACAGGATATCCTTTTCTTTTCTCTCTCATTTTATTATCTCTTCCTGTTGGTCTTCTCCATTTCAACATTTTTTTTCTTCTTTTTCCAAATGTTGAAAATCGTTTACTATCTCTTCTTAAAAATTTCTTTTTTGTCATTTTAAATTTCTCTTCCGTTTTTATTTATTAAGTAAATTCCATCTTGAAAAATTCTTATATCTCTTCCTCGAATTTTAGTAGCTCTTTCTAAATTTGCTGCAGCTTGACCAGCCTTTTCCTTATCAGTAGATTTAATTGTTATTGTTTCCTTGTCAATATTAAATTCCACGTCGTCAGGAATTTCTGTTTTTCTTTCAATTTTTTCACCAAGGAAATTTTTGATTATAATTTCTTTTCCGTTTTGTTTTACTGTAAATGGGAAATGTACAAAACAAATTTTTAATTTGTATTCGAATTTTTCTTGAACTCCCTTTATCATATTTTTAATGTGGGAGTGCAATGTATTAATTTGTTTTTTCTCTTTTTTCGTAGCTTTTAAATGCCAAATTTTTATTATACCATCTTTTATTTCAAATTTTAGTTTTCCAAAATTTAATTTTCTTCTGTTTTCTCCTTCTTTTCCTTTGACAATTAAAATTTTATCTTCTAGTTTTACTTCAACATCTTCAGGTATTTTTATTTTTTGAAACATTTCCTTTTTCATTTTATTTTTGTTGGTTTTTTGAAAAATGAAATTTACCAAAATTTATTTTGAGTTTTTTCATTTTAGTTAATAAAAATAAGCAATAACACTTCCTCCTATTTTTTCTTCTTGAGCTTCTTCATGAGTCATTAAACCTTTGTTTGTTGAAATAATCACTGTACCTATTTTTCTAGAAGGAAGATATCTTCTTCTATATTTTTCAATTTGATCTTTATCTGCACTAAATCTTGGTTTAACAGCCTTGCATTCAGATAATTCTCCAATTGTTATTTCCAATGATTTTTCTTTTGGATTTATTTTGTATCTTTTAATTGCATTTTTTTGTTTCATAATTTTTAAAATTTCAATTAATAAATTTGAAATCCTATTTATTTTGATTTCTTGTTTTCCAGATTTCTTTGCATTCTTTATCATGTTTAAAGCATCAGCTACTATATCTTGTGACATTTTATTTTTCAAGTGCCTCCCTAATTTTCTCCAATCTTTCATCAAATCCTTGTTGCATTGGGTGATAAAAATCTTGATTATAACTTTTAAGATCAATAGATTCATTTTTAAATATTAAATCATTTTCATAAACATACCATTCAGTAATTGTTCTATCTTGAGGATATTTAACATCGCTTGATAAGAAATAATAAATATTCTTATTTAATTCTAGATTAAATTCCTTTCTAAGATAAATAGTATTTCTTCCAGAACCCTCTAAAACATTTTTAACTTTTATCAAAGTATTCTCTTTCAAATTATTTAATTCTTCTAAACTATTTACTTTTTTTATCTTTTCCATTTTATGAATATTTTTTGAAACCAATTTCTTCTGCAATCTCTCTGAAACAATGTCTGCAAAGATTGATTCCATATGTTTTTATATGTGCTCCAAATCTTCCGCATCTTTCACATTTTCTTGCAGCAATTCCAGTTTTTCTTTCTTTTGGTTTGCAATGTTTTATGAATTTTTCTTTTATTTCTGGTTTTGAATCTAATTGCTTGAATACTTTTTTCCAATCACTTGCTGTCATTTGAATTTTGTTTGGAAGTTTTCTTCCATAAATTTAATTATTTCTTCTTTTGGAATCATTTGTTTTTTTGGAAATCTTCCTTTCTTTATTTTTCTTAATTTTACTCTTCTTCCAGTTCTTTTAAATGATACTGTTACATCAAAACCCATAATTCCAATGTCTCTTTGATATTCCATTCCTGGAATTTCAATATATTCTTTTATTCCAAAAGAAAAATTATTTTCACTTATTTGTTTTTTATGTAAATTATTCTCAATTGCAGCAAGTAATTTTCTTAAAATATCTTCTGGATTTTTTCTTATTGTTACAACAGCTCCTATTTCTAAATTTGGTTTTACTCCTAGTGTTGGAATTCTTTTTCTTGAAGTTGTTTTTTTTGGTTTTCTTTTTGTTAGTAATTCTAATAATTTGTATCCTTTTGTTAAGGGGTCTCCAATACCACTAACGCTCAAAACAACTTTCTCAATTTTTAATTTTCTCATTATATTTTCTGTCATTTTATTCAGTCACCATTAATTGTTTAATTAAAATATGATATGAAATTTTATTTACTTCTATTTCTGCCATTTTTAGTTTATTGTCTATTTTTTTAATTACTCCTTTTTTTCCTGCATGTTTTCCACCAATTACAAAAACATTTGAATTTTCTTTAAATGGAATGCATTTTTCAATTTTGTTTTTTTCAAAGTCAATTAATACAGAATCATTTACTTTACATTTTAATTCTGTTAAAAAATTTCTACCATCAAATAAATTTAATTGTGTCTTTTTTTTCTTTAGTATCTTTTTATCATCAATTTTTGAGATTTTTTTTGATTTTTCAGAATCTTTGATTTCTTCGAGGTCAAATTTTCCGAATTCTGATAAAATTAATTTATAATTTTTCTTAGATGGAACAATTGTTAAAGTGTCAAAAATTCTTAACATTTCTTTTTCTCCTTTTACTGGTTTGTTACATAACAATATTTCTTTTTTATGTATAGCTTTTTTTACTTCAGATCTATTTTTTGCGATTTTCAAAACATCTCTTATTGCAATTAAAACAGGTAATCCTTTGGAATCTGATTTTAATACTAATTTTGTTCCCTTTCTCTTTATTGGCCACGCTTTTGGTGCATTATTTCTTTTTAGGTGTTTCATTTTTTATCCTCGTTGATTTTTTCTTTATTTTTTGAATTTGCTGAAATTTTAGCTAATCTTTTTTTGTCGTCTAAATTTAATTCAATAATTTGTAAGTTTGAAGGTCTTAATGGGATATTCACTTTTGAACCATCTTGTTTTTTTGTTTGAATTCCATCAATATAAACTTTCAATCTTTTAATTTTTATTTCATTTACTTTTCCTGTTTTTCCTTTGTGTTTTCCTTTTAAAATTTTGATTTTATCTCCTTTTCTCAAAACAACATTTCTTTTTTTATATTTTTTTCTTAATTCTTTTGAAAGAGTGGTACTTAAAAATTTCTTTTTCAAGTGTATTGGGGCTTTTGCTAAGTATTTTCTTTTCTTTCTTGGTTGTTTACTTGAGTTCCAGTTTTTACTAAATTCTTTTTTCATTTTAATTTATGATATTTCCAATTTTAGGAGGGTGATATTTAATACTATCAAAATATTTCTTATCAAATTCTTCTAATTCTTCTTTTGTAAAGAGGTTTATACTTTTTATATCTCCCATTAGATTGCAATGTCTTATAGTATATTCTGAAACTGATGTTGGATTTTCTTTTTTTATTTCTTTTATAACATCTAAACTTGCGTTTATTAATGTTTCAAGTCCTTCTTTCACGATTTTCTTTTTTTCTTCAGTCAAATTTAATTTATATTCCATTTTAATATACTATTGATGCCAATTTTGCAACAGAAGGCCATCTTTCTAAAATTTCTTTTGCAATTGGTCCTTTAATTTGTGTTCCCTTTGGGTTCCCTTTTTCATCTTTTAAAATTGCAACAGCGTTGTCCTCGAATGCAATTCTTTCTCCGTTTTTTCTTCTCCAAGGTTTTCTTTGTCTCAAGACTACAGCGTCGAAAACTTTCCCTTTCATATCTGGTACTCCTTTTTTAACAGATACTTTTACCCAATCTGCAATCTTTGCACTCATTTGTCTTGCTTTTTTTCCTTTTCCTTTTTTAACAGAGACTATTCTTACAACTTTTGCTCCACTATTATCTGCTGCGAGCACGACTGCTCCTAAATTTAATCCTGCAGTTGCTCTTGCACTAATTGCTTTCATTCAAAATTACCTCCATGTCTTTTTTGGATGAATGAAAATCTTTGATTTGCTTTCATTTTTCTTCTCCTGATTTTATTTTTTCTAATTCAAGGGGGTATCCTGAAACATCCACATTCATATCTACCAGTTTTTGTCTAATCGAATTGTAAATTGTAGAGGCCATACTAGAATATTTTTCCATATAAGATTCATTTCCCATAACTGAAAAAATTATCTTTTTAACAAAATAATCTTTTCCTACTAAATCTAAAAGATTCAACCCTTGCTTTTCTGTAAATCCTTCATCTAAGAGAGCTAAAAATTTTAATTGGAATTCATCTGTCTTTTTTTCTAATGTTTCATAAAGTTCTTTCATTTTTTATCTTCTCCTGAATTTATTTTTTCTAAAACTACAAAGTGAATTATTTTACTTAATGGACGGCATTCTCTAATTCTAATTAAATCTCCCACATTAATTTCTTTTTCCATACATCTTGGAAGTCTTGCATGAATTTTTGTTTTGTATCTTGCATATCTTTCATATTTTTTAACATAATTCATTCTTTCAAATTCAATTGCAATTCTTTTTTCATGTTTGCTTATAACAGTTCCTTTGAATATTCTTCCTCGTAATTTCAAGTTTCCATGAATAGGGCAATCCTTATCATTGCAAGCGCTTTCGATTTTTTTTATTTCTTGTTTTTTCATTTTAAATTATTGATTCCTCTTCAAATCCCAATTTAATTAATAATTCTTTTATTTTTTTGCTGTGGTCTCCTTGAAGTTCTATTTCATTGTCTTTAACAGTTCCTCCACATGCTAATTCGTTTTTCAATGATTTTGCTATTTTTTTTATGTTTACTTCTTTATCAAATCCGCTAACTATTGTTACCAATTTTCCATATCTTTTTTTGTCAGTTCTAACGCTAATTCTTTGCGAACTTTTTACAATTTGTTCGCAAACGCATGCTTGTATAGGTAAACCGCATTTAGGACAAATTTCCATTTACTTTTTTCCCTCCTTAATTGTTAATATTCTTGCAATCATTTTTTTGATTTCTTTTGATTTTGAAGAGCCTCCAGATTTTGAGCTAGCAGTTTTTGATTTCATCAATTCAAGTTTTAATTCTTGAATTTTATTTTCTCTTTCGGACTTAGGTATTTTTGTTATTTCTTTATATTTTAATTTATTCATTTTTCTTTCTCCTATTTACTTTTTTAATTTCATCTTTTTTATTTTGATATTCTTCTTTATTTTGAGCCAATTTTTTTATTAGTTCGTCGTTAATATTTAATTTATCTTTTAATATTGCATCTGGTTTTAAAATGCTTACTTTAACTCCGACTGTTCCAGGTTTTGTTTGTGCTGTAGCTTGAGCTCTGTCGACGACTTTTGCGCTGTCTCCTGTTTTTTTCAAGTAACCTTGTGAGAATCTCCATGTTCTTGCTCTTGAACTAGGAAGTTTTCCACTTAATCTTATTTCTGTGCCAAGTGCTTTCGCGTCCATAATTCTTTGAAGATATTTATAAGCTAAGATCTTAAATTTTAATGGTCCAAATCTTTCTAATCCTAATGCAATTTCATCTGCAACTAGTTGTGCATCTAAATCTGGAATTTTTATTTCGTCAATTTCAATATGTGGGTTTTCTAATTTGAATTCTCTTTTCAAAATATTTGTTAATTCTTCAATTTTTTCTCCGCCTCTTCCAATAACTAAACCTGGTTTGTTTGTTGAAATAATTATTTTTTCTCCTATAGGTGTGTATTCAATTTTAACTTTGCTGACTTTTCCTTTTCCAATTTCATTTTTTATTCTTTCTTTTATTGAAAATTCTTCTTTCTTAAATTTTACAGTATTTCTTTCTTCCATTTTAATATTTATTTTTTACCCTCGGTTTTTTTAATTTTTTTATTTTTCAAAAATGTTTTTTCATATGCAACGATTTTTAAATGAGTTCTCTTTTTTCTAACAGCTCCAAATCTTCCATATGGTTGTTGTCCTTTGTTTGCAATTGCTTCTTTTATAATTGGTTCACTTATTTCATTTTGATGTGCGTTTCCAAGTAATCCTTTTAATATTTTAATAAAATAAGTTGATGCTCTAACAGGATATCTTCCAGACATCATTTTTCCTTTTCTGTGGGGAATTTCGCCTTTCATTGGAACTGCTTTTTTTAATTTAGTAACTTCTTCAAGTTCATTAATTGCTTTTTGAATTGGTTTATTTTTTATGAATTTACATATTGCCATTGCGTATTTTGTTGAAATTGGAACATTATTTGAATTAACAATTGCAAAATTTTTCTTTATTTTTGGAGTTGTTTTTTTAATTTCAGTTTTTTTGTCTTCGGTTTTTTCAATATTTTTTATTGTTTTGTCTTCTACAATTTTTTCTTCTGTAATTTTATTTTCATTTTTCTTTATAGGAGCTTCTGCTTTTGCTACATTTCCTGAAATTTTCTGAGATTTTTTCTCTAATTTTGTCGGAGCGTATTGTTTTTCTGTCATTTTTATTTTTTAGCTTTGTGTTTGCTTCCTTTTGTTGCACCAACGCCAGCTTTACTATGTTTAATTTTTCCTCTTGTAAGAGCAAATTCTCCTAATCTGTGTCCAAGCATTTCTCCAGTCACATCAAAAGGAACAAATTGATTTCCATTGTAAACTGAAATTTTCATTCCAACAAGTTCTGGAACAATAATTATATCTCTATTGTGTGTTCGAATTTTTTTTCCTTTTCTATCTTTTTCTTTAAGTCTATTAACAAATTTTTCAATTTCTTGGAATTGTCTTATTGCTGTTCTTCTTTCTCTTGCATTTAAAAATTCTGCAAATTCTCGAATACTCAAAGTTTTCAATTCTTCAATTGTTTTCCCTCGATATGTAAATTGTTTTTTTGATGTTTGTTGTTCCATTTTACTTTCTTTTACCTGTTCTTCTTGGTCTTACTAATCCAACTCTTCTTCCTGGTGGAGCATTTCTCTTAGCAATCTTGCTCTTAGGATTCTTTCCTCTACCAGAACCAAATGGATGATCAATTGCATTCATTTTTACAGCAGATGTTCTTGGCCATAATTTACTTTTTGTTTTTTTAATATGAAATTTTTTTCCTGCTTTAACAACTGGTTTTTCTAATCTGCCGTCTCCTGCAATAGTGCCTATAATTGCTCGACATTCAGGGTTAAAGCTTTTTTCTTTTTTAGAAGGCATAACTAAAAATATTTCATTTCCTATAATCCTGCTAACTGTTGCAAAATTTCCTCCTGCTTTTATGAATTTTCCACCATCTCCAGGTCGGGATTCAATGCAGTAAACTTTTGTTTTAACAGGAATATCTTTTAATTTTAAAATATTTCCAAATTTTATTTCTTTACTATCAAAATTAATTTTATCTCCTTCAACTAATCCTTTAAATGCAGGAACAAAAAATATTCCATCTGAGTATCTTATTTTTGCTAAAGGGCATGTGTGTGCTCCTGAATCAATTAATTTTGTTATTCTTCCTTCTCCAGATAATCTTGATGGATAAATTAATCTATATTTGAATGCTTTTTTGCTTACTCTATATGTTGAACTTCCTTTTCCTCTAGCTTGTGAAATTATTCTTTTTCCCATTACATCATTCCTAACTTTGTAGCAATATCAATTGCCAAAGTGTTTTTATTTAATTTAGCGTAAACATATTTTTTGTTATTTCTGATTAAAGTTCTCATTTTTTCAATTTTAATATTCAATAATTTTTCAAGTTCTTTTTTAATTTCAGTTTTTGTTAAAATCATTGGAGCTTCGAATGTTAAAAGGTTATCTCTTTCAATACCCATTACTGCTTTTTCTGTTACAACTGGTTTTAAACTCATTTTTTCTCTCCTGAAAATTTATTTTCTAAATCCTTGATTGCTTTTTCAGTATAAATTGTTAATCTTCCTGGTTTTCCTTTTGCTAAATCCAAAATATTCAATTCTTTAACTTGCTTAACGTCGAATGCAGTTGTCTTTAATTTTTCATCATTTCCTAAAACCAAAAGTAATCCTGCATTTTTTTTGTATTTTCTTCCTCTTAATTTTCCAATTCCACTTCTTATTTCTTTTTTCTGAATTGAAACTTCAAATAATTCTGTTCCAAGGATTTTTTTAAAAGAAGTTATCAATTCCCTGATTTTTAATTCAGTGATTTTAGATTCAACAATTAAAGGAAGTTTTGTAATTTCTTTGTTTCTTAATCTTTCATATTTTTGTTTTAAATATTTTTCATTAGCAGTTGCACTTAATGCAGATTTTAATCCGAGCAATAATTCTTTTTTGTTTATTTTTAAATCTAGAATTCTTGAAATTGCTTTTGGAGGATGTGCTCTTCTTCCGCCACGAGTATTTGGAACTCCAGCAGCAACCCAATTAAATTGAGTACCTTTTCTTGACATTGTTTTTCTTGGAACTCTTGACATTCCTCTTCCATATTGACTTTTCCAAGCGTGTCTTTTATGGACAATTTTTCCTGAAACAGAAGATTGATTTCCTGCACTTGGGTTTGAACCGTAAGGATGTTGAATTTTTCTTATTTCAAGAATTTTATAAATAATATCTTCTCGAACTTTTTCAGTAAAGAATTTAGGTAATTCAATTTCTTTTCCAGATTTTCCGTCGATTGTTAGTATTTTTGCTTTCATCTTAAAATTTCCTCTGTTTGTTTTAATAATAAATTATCTAAACTTATTTTTCCTTCTTCTGCTAATTCTCTAAATTCTGGAATGTATTTTTCCACTATTTCTTCAGGAACTATTGTTGGACGAGTTTCATAATTTGCATTTATGAATTTTTTTAGATAGAAGTTTAATTGTTTTTTTTGTTCCATTATACATTCTCTTTTCTCTTCTGGAGTGTAATTAAATGTAGAGATCTCTCTTTTAGCCATTGAAAGTGTCATGGAAATTAATTCTTCAAATCTATTCACTTCTTTTTTCATATGCTCTTCCATGCCTTCTTCTAGTTTTTGTTGATTTATTTGATATTTCATCTTAAATTTATTAATTCATAATTTTTCTTTAATTGTTTTTTAGTAGGCCTCATTGCAGAAGTTGCAATTAATTGTCTTTTTGCAGAACCTTGAACACTTCCGTAAACAAGAACATAATCTGTGTTTACATTTCCATAATTTTTCAAAGAATTTATTGGTTTTTCAGAAGCTTTAGATACATCAATTATTTTTCCGTTGTAGATTGCTCTTGTGAACATTCCCATTTGTCCTGGCATTGGAACTCTGAAAGTTACTCTTGGAGGATTCCATGGGCCAATACTTCCGACTTTTCTTTGTCCTTTTTCTGTTTTGTGGAATCTTAATTTAACACCAAATCTTTTAACAACACCTTGAAATCCTTTTCCTTTTGTTAATCCTCTTAAATCAATTAATTGTCCTTTTTCAAAAACTTCTGAAATAGTTATTTCTTTGTTGAAGTTTTTTTTAGCGAATTCAAATTTTTCATGCAAATTTCCTGTCAAGCCAATTTCAGAAATATCTGGTGATTTTTTTAATCCAGATTTTTTAACAACAGAATAAACAATTAATCTTAAATTATCAAATTCATCAAGTTTTATTTTTTCTAAATCTAATTTTGATTTGTTTTTTGGAAGTTTTATTTTTCTTTTTAATTCTTTGTCTAAATTTTCAGCAAGAATTTCTTTTTTCACGATTCCGTTTTTGTATAATCTGATTGATAAAATTTTCATAGGCGGACATTCCAAAACAGTCATAGGAATTGTTATTTTCTTTCCTTTCATCATAGAATTGTTTGTTTCGTCTTTTACAAAACCAGAAATCATTCCAGCTTTGTAGCAAATAAATCCTTTCAATCCTTTTTTTTCAGTATTTTCAGAATTAATAGCATCCCAGTTTACACTAGGTAAAAATTTATTGGCTCTTTTTCTCGGCCAAAACTGCAAACTTCCTTTTCTCGGTGTTTTCCTTGATGGCATTTGTTATCCTTATTGTGTTTACTAACGCGGATGTTTTCATTTTACTTACCCTGGAATGATTTATCAAGAAAAACTTGGTTTATAAAGGTTACTGGGATGAAAATTTTATAGTTCATTTACTTTTTCAAGAGATTTAATGACTTCTGAATAATATAATCCTGGAGTAGAATTAGGATTATATTCAAAATTTATTAAAATAGATATCATTTTCCTCCTTCCATTTTCCCCATAATAATAAAATTCCTGTTTTGAAAGTTTATAATTAAAATGGGTTGCTTTCTTTATTATCAATTTAACTAAAGAAATTGTTACAAATTCATAATATTGAATTTCATCTGTTGAAGGAAATTTTTCTTTAAACATTTGAATAAACTCATTATTGTGTTCATCAGAAAGGTTTGAATTTAAAATACTCTTCAATTTATCTTTAAATTCCAGTTCATCTTCAGCCTCAGTTTCTGGAAAAGTCAAAAATAGAGAAAATTTATTATAATTCTTTTGAAATTGAAATAAAAGATCTAATATCCGTTCTATAGAAGTATCATTCTTCGATAAATTTCCATCTAAATCTAAATTAATTACATCAACGGGGAAAAAAGTTGTTTCACCATTTATTAACTTATTATATTTTTCCTGAAAAAATCTTCCAATTTCATATGGGTGTGTTGTAGCATTGACCAATTTTTTAGCGAGTTTATTATGGATACTGGTTAATCTCTCAAAACAAATAACTTTTCCTTTGGTAATTGTGCAGGATTCTGTTTCGTTCTCTTCCCAATCAATTATTCCTTCTTCTTTAAATAATCTTAAATCTTGCATTTCATCGGAAGGCAAAGTTATTATAGAACATTCCTTTTCTTCTAATTTGCTTATCTCTTTAATGAATTCTACCCACTTTTTACGAATAAATTCTTTATGTCTTGAATTATTTTTATAATTTGAAACCATTTTATTTTTTTGAAGAATTCCATTCATCTATTTTTTGATAAAATAATGTTTTTAATTTCTTTATATCTCCTCCTGATTCTGAATAAGCAGACTCAAAAATTAAGAAGATATTTTCTAAAATATCCCAATCCTTTTTCTTATACCTTTCCTTGATTTTCTTATCGACATAAATTACCGAAGAATTATCTTTTTGCTTAGAAATACTTAGAGGAGTATTCTTAATCAAATCTAATTTTTCTGTATTAGAGTCTTCCTCTATTTCTTTAAAAACAACTTTACTAGATTCTAAAATATTTTTTTGATTATTATTTTTATTCTCTTTTTTCTTCTTGTTTCTTTCCTCTTTTCCCCATTTGTACAATCCCAAAGTCATCTTTGCAAATATCTCTTCTGCTAGAAGTTTATGTAAGTAGTTTTGCAATGCTAAAAAATGGGGGTGAGTTTCTCTGAAAGATTTTCTGTCAATATTCATAGCGGCTTCCAATCCTTCTTCAATGTACACTTCACCAGAAATCCAATTTCGAAGAATCTGATTCGTATAAGTTGGATAAGATAATAATGAACTATCAAAACCAAATCTTGGTGCAACAGGGACATTCTTTATTCTTATCGCAACTCCATTTAATTCTCTAGGAAATATGGTGGTGTTTTGAGCATAAAAATATCCTTTAAATTTAATCATTTCATCATTAATCTTTATTTTTTCTGCAAAAGAGATAAGATCAAATTTAACACCTTCTCTTTTTGGAAAGAAAATTGGTTTTTTTAGAAATATTCCGTCTAAATCAACTTTAAAATTGAATTTTGTATGCATTTCTTTTATTTCTTCAATAATCTTATTTTTAATGCTCTCAACAGGACCTTCTTTAATATATTCAACAGGAATATATGAAGCCAAATCAATTATAAATTGTATATATGCATTATCCTCTTTAAAAGTTCTAAGCTTTGTTTTATAATGATGCTCGAGTAAATCACGCATATCTTTAAAATAATTTAAGGCAAAATCTTTATTCCTTTTCTTAGCTAATTCTGAGAAATATTGTCTATCATTAAGTAAATCTCTTACAGTATTTTTTAATCCAACCAATCTTATTATTGTATAATGTTCATTTTTATCTTCATCAGAATTAATCAATTCATAAGATCCTTTGATTATTCCCCCATCTACTTCTATATTCTTTTCCCTAAATTCCTTGAAATTTATCTTTGCAGTAAATTTTATTGATTCATCTTTCTTTGTTGAGATTATCTCGAGTTCATCACAAATCTCATTAACTGCTATAAAGCCTATACCAATTTTACCAATTAAGGGTCTATTCGATTTGGAATATAATCCTTTATTTCTTTTATTAGATTTACTTATCCATGCAAAATTTTCGTCAAATTCTAAGGCATTCATTCCTTCGCCATCATCAATTATAGTTATAATATCCTGAATAGGTTTTATTCTAATTGTAACTAGTTTAGCATCGGCATCAAAAGAATTATTTATTAATTCTTTAATACAACTAGCCGGAGAACTATAAATTCCGGAACTTAAATCATCAATTATTTTTGCATGAACTTTTATATTTCCAGATTGAGATATATCCTTTTCTAAAGTTATTTTCTTTTCTTCAACCATTTTTTAGTCTTTTAATTCCAAAAGAAACATACTTTTTATCTATTTCTATTCCCACGGATTTTCTTCCTAAATCTTTTGCTGCCTTATTTGTTGTAAATGTTCCAGCATAGCAATCTAAAACAATGTCGCCTTTATTGCTACTTGCTTTTACAAAAACTTTTAATAATGGGAGAGGCAATTGACAAGGATGTTTTTCTTCTCTATCTTTTGAGACATTTTTTAACAAATTAAAATTTAAAAAATCAGGCATTTTTTCTTTAAAGATTTCAAATAAATCTTTTCCTTCTAAGCCATCATAAGGGGTTCTTCCTTTTTTCCCTTGTTCGATTAACTTTTTTATTTTTCCTACATCTGGATTTTTATAAGGTTGTAAGATAGCATCTTTATTGAATGTATTCTTCATAGTTTTTGTATAAAACAAAATTGATCTCTGAGTTCTTGTATAATTTGTTTTTGAATGGCCTATATTGGAGGGATAATGCCAGGTTATCCATCTTCGAAATATCAATCCAGTTTTGTCAAGCATGGGCATACAATAAGCATTTACTTCTGGATAATTTATTAAATATAAACTTCCATCATCAGTGAGAATACGTGCCATTTCTCTTAATCTTTCTTCTAATTCTTTAAAATATTGATTCCACTTTTTTTTATCATTATATTCATTATACTTCAATCCAATGTTATAAGGAGGATCTGTAATTATTAGTTTAACTGAATTATCAGGAATTTGTTTTAAAACTTCTAAACAATCTGCATTAAATAAATAATGATTCCCGTTAATAATTTTGGCTTTTGGTTTAATTTTTCCTAAAAAACTTATCATATTTTTAGAGTATCTATCTTTTATTTTATAACATGTCTAGGTAAAATTTATTTAAATAAATTCGTGATACCTTTATAGTGATCAAAAATCATTCATTCACGCTTCAAACTCAAAATCTTTCTTTGATTCAACACTATCAATCTTTGAATGTCGAATTATTTTCCCTTTTCGTGTTGATTCTTCTCTAATTTTAGCATAATCCTCGCTGTTCTTTAAATTTGCAGGAACATTTATTGATTCAATTACAAAATCATGTTTTATTTCAGCTTCTTTAAAATCATTTTTTTCAAACACAAAACTTTTTCCAATATTTTCATCTTCTGTTATTAACTTGCAAAAATCTGGTTTAACGTCTTTATCTCCTTTTCCTGGTTTTCCTGATTTCGGAGCTTTTGGTTTTATTTTTAAAGTATAATTCTCAAATGAAAGACTCAATGCAAAAAAATTCTTTGGAAATTTGTTCAGCAATCTTAAAATTTCTTCTCCAGACATTTCTTTGTCAATAGAATAATTTTTTACACCTTGAAATTGTGAAACTTTAACAAATTCAATTTCGCTTTTCAAATCATTTGTGGAAATTATTGAACCTGTTATTTTTGTTTTTGCTTTTCCAAGTTTTTCAGCAAGAATTCTTACAAATTCATTTGCAAATTCCGCACTTGTATTTATTGTGAATTTATTTTTTACTTTTTTAACAGAAACTACAGCCCTGTCTTTGAATTCTCCTTTAGAAAATTTTTGAAATTGTAAATGCACAAGATTATCTATTTTTTTATCAACTATCTTTTTTATGAAATTCATATTAAGAATTAAATTGTTCTGCTTATAAATCTTATTGTTAAAAACCTTTATAAGTTAGAATTTTCTTTATTTAATGAGGAAAAAATGGGTGAAGAAGATATCAATTATTTAAATAAATTTGGATCAACAATTATATTAATTGTTCTCTTAGTATTATCTTTTTTCTTGTTAAAATCAATTTTAATGTCTGTTTTATTGGGTTTGCTTTTGGCTTTTGTTTCTGCACCTGCTTTTATTTATCTTAATAAATGGGTCAAATCCAAAAATTTACTTGCTCTTTTGATTTGCTTGATTTTTGCAGCAATAATAATTATCCCCATTTGGTTTTTGACACCAGTTTTACTTAGGGAAACAATGGATTTATTCACAAAATCTCAAACAATTGATTTTGTAACTCCTTTAAAAAATGTCTTTCCCCAATTATTTGCAACTGAATCTTTTAGTAATGAAGTTTCTTCTGTAATTTATTCTTTCATAACAAAAATAACCAATTCAGCGATGAATATGGTTTCAAACATGATTCTTAATCTTCCTACATTAATACTTCAATTATTAGTTGTTATTTTTGTATTCTTTTTCACATTAAGAGATCATGAAAAATTCCTTGATTACATTAGAAGCATACTTCCTTTTTCGAAAGATGTTGAAAAAAAATTATTTAAATCATCAAAAGACATAACGTTCTCGGTTTTATATGGGCAAATAGTTCTTGGAATTATTCAAGGTGTTGTTGCAGGAATTGGATTTTTTATAGTCGGAATTGATAACTCGTTGTTCTTATCATTGCTTGCAATTTTAGCAGGAATACTTCCTATAATCGGAACTGCTGTGGTTTGGGTTCCTGTAGCAGTTATATTATTGGTTAAAGGACAAATCTGGCCGACAGTCGTTGTTGCAATTTTTGGAAGTTTAAGTTTCTTAATTGAAAATGCGTTCAAACCTATATTCATTGCAAAAAGAACAAACGTTCATTCAGCGATAATTTTACTTGGAATGATTGGAGGACTTTTCTTCTTAGGAATCTTAGGAATAATAATTGGGCCTTTAATTTTAGCTTATTTGTTAATAATCTTAGAAGCATATCGAAATAAAAAAGTTCCTGGAATAATTGAACCGCAAAGTTAAATGAATAAATATAAAAATAAAATTTTCTATATTATAAAATGGAATTAAAAGTAAGTTCTGAAAAGTGGTCTGCAGGATTGCCCGTTGTCATTATCGAGAAATCAACTGCAGAGAAATTAGGAATTCATACTAAAGAAAGAATTTCATTAAGAAAGGTTAGAAAAAATTCAACTTATGAAAAAGAATTTTTTTCAATAGTAGATATTGTAGAAAAACAAATTTCTCCGAATGAAATTATTTTATCTGAAGAAATAAAAAATATTCTGAATATTCACACTGGAGATAAAGTAGATATAAATCTTTCTTTGCCTTCTAAAAGTTTAAATTTTATAAAAGAAAAATTAAATGGAAAAAGATTGACAGAATCTCAAATGAAACAAATTATTCAAGATGTTGTAAATAATTCTTTATCAGAAACAGAAATTGCATTATTTGTTTCTGGAATGTATAGAAACGGAATGGTTTTTGAAGAAACAATTTCATTGATAAAAGCTATTTTAAATTGTGGGGAAAGAATCTCTTTTAAAGGAAAATTAGTTGTTGACAAACATTCTATCGGCGGAGTTGCAGGAAATAGGACAACACCTATAGTTGTTTCAATTTGTGCTTCGCAAGGTTTGATAATGCCAAAGAGTTCATCTAGGGCAATTACTAGTGCAGCAGGAACAGCAGATGTTATTGAGACATTAGCAAGAGTAGATTTTAATATTAATGAATTAAAAAAAATTGTTAAAAAAACAAATGCTTCAATGATTTGGGGAGGAGGATTAGAACTAGTTCCAGCAGATTCAAAAATAATTACAATTGAAAAACAATTAAATATTGATCCTGAAGCCCAGTTATTAGCGTCGATAATGTCTAAAAAATTAGCAGTTGGAAGTAAATATATTTTAATTGATATTCCTTATGGAAAAACTGCAAAAGTTTCAAAATCTCGAGCTTTAAATTTAAAAGAAAAGTTTGAAAGAATTGGAAAATATTTTCATTTAAAATTAAAAGTTGTTTTAACAGACGGCTCTCAACCAATTGGAAATGGAATTGGTCCTGCTCTTGAAATGATTGATGTATTGAAAGTGTTGAATCAAGATGAATCTCGTCCAAAAGATTTAGAAAAAAAAGCATTGTTCTTAGCTGGAGAAATTCTTGAAATGTCTGGAAAATCAAAAAAAGGTAATGGAATTAAATTAGCAGAATCAGTTTTAAAATCTGGTCAAGCATTTAAAAAATTTAAAGAAATTATTCTCGCTCAAGATGGAAAAATGAAAGATTTAAGTAGGAGTTTTAAATTTTCAAAAAACATTTTGTCGAATAAAAATTGTAAAATTAAAGAAATCGATAATATAAAAATAAGTAATCTTGCAAGAGAAGCAGGATGTCCTTCTGATAAATTTTCAGGACTTTATATTCATGTTAAAAAAGGTGATAAAATAAAAAAAGGTGACAAACTTATAACAATTTATTCAGAATCAAAACCTAGATTAAAAGAAGCAGTAAAATTCTACGAACAAAAGAATCCTTTTGTATTTTCTTAAATCTAAAATTTTTTAAACCCTCTTTGCTTAATTTTCCTATGAGAACAGAAGAACAAAACAGACAACTTGCAGAATATTTCAAAAGAAATCTTAAAAAAGGTTATACAGAAGAATCTTTAAAATTCGCTTTAATGAGGCAAGGATACTCTCGAACTGCAGTTGAACAAGCAATCGAGCAAGCACACAAGGAGTTATCAGAAAAAGCACCACTTTTTAAAGAAAAACCAATGATAAATTATGAAGTTGTTGATGAAAAAAACCAACCTGTTAAACTTAAAAAATCCTTTTTTAAAAAGATTAAAGACTGGCTTTGGTGAATCGAAATCTTTAAAACTCTAGTGAATTCTTATTAATTGTACGCCTCCGTCGCATAATGGTATTGCACTCGGCTTGAGACCGAGGCCCTTTGGGCTCCGAGGTTCGATTCCTCGCGGGGGCGTTTTTGATTTTAGTTTTTTAAACTCTGAATTCTTATATTTTGTTATGAGAAAACAAAAAATAATTAATATTTTAGTTTTAATAATCTTTATTTTGATTGTTGTTTGGATTGTGTCGTCTTATATATCTAACGGTATAATTTATAAAATTATTAATTTAGATTCAGAATACATTGTAAATATCCTTGGGCCATACAAAGCATGGGCGTTTGTGATTTATTTTTTAGTAATGGTTTGTGAAGTAATTTTTGCACCAATTCATCCTTTTCCTTTTTACGTCGCTGGTTCAATTTTATTTGGTCCTTTTATTGCAGGGGTTTTAGCATGTTTAGGTGGTGCTGTTGGAGGAGCAATAGCATTTAAAATTGCAAAAAAATGGGGAAGAAGATATGTTGAACGAATTTTTTCAAAGGAAAAAATAGAAAAGTTTGATAATTTTTCAAAAAAACGTGGAGGAATTTCAATTTTTCTTTTAAGATTAAATCCTTTGACATCAACAGATGCATGGAGTTATATTGCAGGAGTTTCAAAAGTTTCTTTTTGGAGTTTTATGATTTGGACTTTTTTAGGATTGATTCCGTCGACATTTTTGCAAACATATTTGGGAATTCCAATAAAAAATAATCCTTGGTTGTTCAAGATTTTCATGGCAATTGTAATTTTATATTTAATTGTTGCATTATTTTTAATTTTTTATTCGAGCAAGAAAAATTCTAAATAATTAAAAATTTTTTTCAAAAAAATCCAAAACTCTGGAATCTGGACTTAACACAAAAACATAATCTTCTTTAAATCTCAATCCACGATATAGTTTTTGTAATAATTCTCTTTGAGCTTTGTCTTTGTAAAACATCCAATATTCTTGAGGTTTAGTTTTGTTTAATATTTTCCAAAAAGAATCTGAAATATTGGGGTTGGGATATTTTGTAAAAACAATAGACCTGCATTGGTCTCCTGGAAAATCAATTCCTCTTGAATCACGTGTCGAAAATAAAATACTGCTACGTCCTTCTTTAAATTCTTGAATTAAATTTCCTTCTTTGTCTTCTTCTTGGGTTTCTTTTATTTTTTCCCTGCTAATTAAATTTTTTAATTTGTAATTAATTATTTCTTCAGATGTTGGTAAATCTTGAAAAGCGTGAACATGAACCAATGTTTGCCCTTTTGATATTTCCAAGCATTTATCTAAGGCTTTTAGGTAATTTTCTCTAGAATGTATTCCATTTGAAAAATTAGAATATTTGCAATCTTTTTCTAAACCTGTTTTTTTAACTTCAATTTTTCCTTGATTTTTTGTCTCAGCTTCGATTATTTTAAATTTTTTTAAACCAAAAATATTTTTTAGAACTTCTTCAGAATGAATTGTTCCAGACATTAAAACAAAATTTTTGTTCATCTTAATTAATTCTTCAAATCTTTTTGCTAAATTAGTTGTTACAATGTTTATAATAAAATCCCTTTCTATTTTATGTGCAGTTAAATAACTTTCATCCAAAAAATTTTCAAATTCATATGCAGTTTCTGCAATTTCAAGAATGTAACTTTCATCATCAACATCAGCAATCCATTTTCTTTCTAAAAATAATTTAAGTAAATCATAAAGTGATGTTTCTTTGAGTGAAATTATGTTTTTATTCTCTACTAATTTTTCAATTCTTTTGTCTTTTTTAATGGCTTTAATTAATTCAAATGCTTCTTCTAGTTTGTGAACATATTCTTGAGGAGGAGAATAATACACTAATGCATTTTGTAATCTATCTAAGTTTATACTTTTTTGATTTGAAAAAGAATCTAAAAACTCATCGCATTCGTCGATTATTTCAATTTCTGTTTGGGGTTTTCTTCCTAAAACTGTTTCTAATTTATATTTAAGTGAATTAAAAACAATTACGTCCGAATTGACATAAGATTTGAATTGTTCATAAAAACTACATCCTGGATTTCTATAATAAAAAGTTCTTTCTTTGCCATCAACACCTGTGTATGTCTCTTTTTTTGTAACATTAGATAAATGTGATTCATATTTTGCAAGGAGAACAGGACTCCAATAAGGACAAACAGGTGCAATAGATAATCTTTTTACATCTTTTATGCTGGAAAAATCTTGGATATTCACGTTACTATTTTGATTAAGATATTGTCTTATTTTTTCCCAATTTTTTTCTTTAATTTCAATTTTACATGGG